>Ga0074046_10000126_pt1 | contig 65003 bp, 53 predicted proteins | sample BogForMeECP23OM3_FD_94441 | JGI IMG/M metagenome (GOLD analysis project Ga0074046, IMG submission 94441) | Bog forest soil microbial communities from Calvert Island, British Columbia, Canada - Bog Forest MetaG ECP23OM3 | ecosystem: Environmental > Terrestrial > Soil > Wetlands ... | reverse complement strand
TAGGAAAGATGCCGTTGTAAACGGCGCATTCGAGAAGGTCAACAACGCCGAGTTTAACAAGTTTCCAAGTGCGGTAGGCTGCTGGGACACCTTTCTTTAGTCCATTCTCGTCCAGCTTCCGGTCTAATCCGTCCGGGTCGTCCCACGGCCATGTGTCGAGGTCGAAGGGCGGGATTTCCCCGTGCTTCTTGCGCCAATCGTATGCGACGTAAAAGCGAATGACCCCCTCACGTGTCACGATATCTCGCTCTATTGTCATTCGACCAACTCCGCGCCGATTTCTGGAGTTGCTTCCGCACGCGTTCGCAGGCGATACCAGACGACGATCGCGATCAGCGAGAATAGAAAGATGATGGTCGAAATGGCATTGATCTCCGGAGTGATGCCGCGCCGCAGCCGTCCCCAGATTTCGAGTGGGAGCGTGTTGTCGCGGCCGATCAGGAAGAAGCTGACGGCGATTTCATCCATGGAGAGGGTGAAGATCAGGAGCGCGGCTCCTATGATGGAGAGCTTGAGATTGGGGACGGTGATGCGCCAGAAGGTTTGCCAGTAAGTCGCTCCTAAGTCTAGCGAGGCTTCTTCTTGGGCGCGGCTTAGTTTCTGGAGTCCGGCGAAGACTTCGGTCGTGGCTACGGAGATTAGTGCGGTGCCGTGGCCCAACACGATGGTTAGCAGGCTTAGTTTTACTTCGGCTACTCGGAAGAGCATGAGTAGCGACAGGCCGGTGATTATGCCGGGTAAGATCAGCGGCAATAGGACCAGGCGGCGGAACAGAGCTTTGCCGGGGAATTGGGCGCGATCTAAGGCTAGCGCGGCGGGGATTCCGAACGCCAGAGCGATTAGCATGGCCGCTAGAGCTACTATGAGGCTGTTTAAAACTGAATCCCAAATCGGCCCGTCGTTGAATAGGATGCGATACCAGTTCACGGTTAGGTCGCGCGGGGGGAAGCCTCCTACGCCTTGTCCGTTGAAGGAATAAAGGATGAGGATGGCAATGGGCAGATAGAGGAAGGCGAAGACGGCTAGGGCGTGCGCCTTGAGCCAGCGGGGGCTTTTGACTAGCGATTCCGACGCGCTCACGAGAAACTCCATTTCTTCTCCAAGCGCTCGGAGAAGAAGATCAAGGCGAGCACCAGCGCCAACATGCAGAGCGAGATGGCGGCGCCTAGCGGCCAGTTATAGGCGGCTCCGAAGAGGCTGACCACTATGTTTGAAATCATGATGCCGCTCGGGCCGCCTAGCAGGAGCGGCGCTAGAAAATCTCCCAGGCTTAGAACGAAGGCGAAGGTTGCTCCGGCCAATACTCCGGGGATGGAGAGCGGGAAAATCACGCGCCAGAAGGTTTGCGCGGGCGTGGCTCCCAGATCGTGCGAGGCTTCGACCAGATTGCGCGGAATGTGTTCGAGCGATGCGTAGATCGGCAGGAAGGTGAAGGGCGTATAGATGTGCGTCAATGTAAGCACGACGGCGAATGGGCTGTAGAGCAGGAAATCCAGCGGATGGCTGGTTAGGTGGACATATTGCAGCAGCGTGTTCAGGACGCCGTCGGTACCGAGAATCGTCTTCCACGCGTAGGCGCGAACCAAGTAACTCACCCACAGCGGGATGATTACTAGCTGATAGTAGAGATCTTTTCTGCCGCCGGCGTGGAAGGAGAGGAAGTAGGCTAGCGGATAGCCGAGCAGCATGGAGAAGAACATCACGCGGGCGGCGATCCACATGGAGCGCAGCAGTGTCTGCCAGTAAACGGGCTTGGTCAGGAGTTCGTGGTAGTTGTCGAGGTTCCAGGAATGCACGATCGATTGCGACTCGGAGACTGACCAGAAGCTGTAGCAAAACATCAGCAGGTAGGGCACGAGCAGAAACACGGCAACCCAAGCGAGCGGCGGGACGGTGACGGCGGTGCGGTAGGCGCGGGAGAACATCAGTGCTGCTCCTCATTATTATTATTGAAACCGGAGTTGAGACTGGTTGGGCGGACGGGAATGGCGTCAGCGGCAGAGAATTCAAATTCCAGCGGATCGTCGATCGGGGTTTGGGAATTGGGCAGATCGCGGCTGGCGGTGCGGATGGTCAGGATTTGTCCGCCAGCGGACTCGACGCGCAGAAGGTCAGTGGCTCCGTGAAAAGCCTGATCGCGAAGCTTGGCTGAAAAGCGAATCGCCGCGTTACTGGTTGGCGCCGCGCTCGCCGGGCGAATGCACTCTGGACGCAACGAGAACAACGCGGCGCCATCGGGCAGGGAAGTGGGCCAACTCAGCCTGCCGCAAGTGGCCGTGCCTTGGCGAACGTCGGCTCGCATTAGATTTGTGTGTCCGATGAATTGCGCGGTATACGAAGTCGCCGGACGATTATAAATTTCGCGCGGGCTGGCGACTTGCTCGAGTTCTCCGGAACGCAACAGAGCGATGCGATCGGACATCACCATTGCCTCTTCCTGGTCGTGCGTGACGAAGATGAAGGTGATGCCGACTTCGCGCTGGAGCGCTTTGAGTTCGACCTGCATCTGGCGGCGCAGGTTGGCGTCGAGTGCGGAGAGCGGTTCATCGAGCAGCAGCAGACGCGGACGATTCACCAGCGCGCGGGCTAGCGCTATGCGCTGCTGCTGTCCGCCACTGATCTTTGAGGGCTTTGACTTGGCGTAGGCGGACATTTTGACCTTGGCCAGCGCTTCGGCGACGCGAGACTCAATTTCAGCGGCCGGGCGCTTGGCGATCGCTAATCCATAGCCGACGTTTTGTTCGACGGTCATGTGCGGGAATAGCGCATAGCTCTGGAAGACGGTGTTCACGCGGCGGCGATAGGGAGGCTCGGTGTCGAGGCGCTCGCCCGACATCCAGACTTCTCCGGCGGTGGACTGCTCGAAGCCGGCGAGAATTCTGAGCAGCGTGGTTTTTCCCGAGCCGCTCTCGCCGAGAATGGTCAGGAATTCGCCTTCGGCGATTTCTAGCGAGATGTCTCGCAGCACGATGTTCTTGCCGAAATGCTTGGCGACTTTGCGGATCGAGAGCAGGGGATTCGGGTTTGACTCATGGCTGATTGATACTCCTGCGGGTTCTGACGTTGTTGCCATGGCGGTCTTTTTGGCGCTGCTTACTCTTCGCGGACAGGAGTGTCCGCGCTACACGGGCTCTTACTGCGTTGCTTTTACTTCGTTCCAGATCTCGTTGTACTTGGCTCGGCGGGGAACATTTTGCCAGAAATAAAGGCGCTTCTGGTAATTGTCTACATCGTCGAGGTGCAGGTTTTTCACTTCATCCGGCGTCATGTACTGGGCGGCGTGCGGATTCGCGGGCGTGTATCCGGTCACGTCGGTGACTTTTTTCTGGGTCTGCGACTGGATCATGAACTCCAGAAATTTGTAAGCCAGATCTTTGTTTTCGCTGCCGGCGGTGATCATGAGATGATCGATCCATCCGGTAGTGTTTTCCTTGGGAATGGTTTCGCCGACGGGGAAATTGCTTTTACGCAACTGATTGGTCATGAGCGGCCAGCCCATGGCGATCACAACTTCGTGGTTCTGGAAAAGGTTAGTCAGTTCGCCGCCGGTCGACCAGATCTTGCGAATGTTGGGCTTCAACTCCACCAGTTTTTTCCTGACGGCGTCGAGTTCCTCATCGCTCATGTTATAGAGATGACCGGGATCAGGCTTGTCGTAGCCGAGCACCTGGGCCGCCATGTAGACGGTAGAGAGATCGTCCCACACGGAAACTTTTCCTTTCAGCTTCGGATCCCACATGACGTTCCAGCTTTCGGGAGGATTGGGGAACGCGGTGGTGTCGTAAATCATAGGGTCGGGCCCCCACATGAAAGGCACGCCATAAACATCGCCCTTCACCCGAACCAGCGACAGCGAAGTAAGTTGCGGCGAAAGCTGGCCGTAGCTGGGCAGTTTGCCGAGATCGAGTGGCGCTGCGAGACCGGAAGTTGCAATCATCGTGGCCACGTCGCTCGAGGGAGAGATCACGTCGTAGTTACCCGAACTGCCACCGCGCAGTTTGGCGACCAGTTCGTCGCTCGATCCCATGTAGGATGCCGACACTTTGCAGTGATTTTCTTCCTCGAAGGCCTTGACGTAAGAAGGATCGGCGTAACCTTCCCAGACCAGCAGGTTCAGCGTGGGAGTTTTTTTGGCGCACGATCCGCAGAATACGAGCAATAGGACGGCGAACGACGCGACTGTTATTCTGCGCAACATTATTTATCCTCCGTCGTTGATTGCGAACGCGATCGCGACCTCAGCGGCTAAAGCCGTCGATGAAAATAAGCGAGTTACCGCAGCGGTAAACCGCTGCGCCACCCAAAACCAAGTGCAACACCGAGTTCTTCCGCATCCTGCTAGAAAGTGGGCGGAGTGTTGACCCACAACAGCCAGGTCTCGCTGCGGCCGGGATTTTCCCAGTGATGCGGCGTGGTGCTCTCAAAGCAAAAGCTGTCGCCGCGCTTCAGATGGTACTCGTCGCTGGCCAGAGCGATCTTCAGCTCTCCGCGCAGCACAAAAAGGAATTCTTCGCCTTCGTGAGCGTAGGACTCGCCACTGCCAGCTTGGGGCGCAATGCGGAACAGGTGTGGCTCCAACACTTTATTACCCCAGGCGAGCAATTCCATGCGCACGCCAGAACCGGCCTCCAGCACCTTGCGCTTGTCCGGGCGCACCAATCGCGGATTCGAATCGGTGGCATCGAAAAAATCGAGAATGTTGGTGCGGTAGTAGCGTGCCAGTCGGCGCATTGTGCCGACGGAGGCGCTCATCTGCGAGCGTTCGAGAGCGCTTAAGAAGCCAATCGAAATTCCCGCTGCCGAGGCGACTTCGGCGAGGCTGCGGCCGCGCCGAGTCCGCAACTGGCGCAAGCGAGCGCCTATGGTTTTTCCTGCCGCGCCGCTGCGGCTGGCCGGTGGAGTACCACCTTCGCGCTGCAGCAGATGCACGATGGCCGCCGCGTTCAGTCCGCGGACCTTGCGCAGGTAACGCGCTTTTTTCAGCACGCGCACGTCGTCGTTGGTGTAAAGACGGTACCGGCTTTTGGTACGTGTGGGGTGCGTCAGCCCAACCGTTTCCCATCCGCGGATCGCCGACGGAGAGATCCCGACTAAGCGGGCCACGTCACCGATTTTGAGATAAACCTGCGCGTCGATCGACATAAGTTTGAAATGTGCCTGCTGGTCGCGCCGCGGGACATGCTTTTCCGCTTGACAGAAAGCGGCAGAGTCTCTAACCTTGCGCGATTATAGCAAGGTTAGTGTTTTGCGCAAGCTCGTTCGGATCTAACAAATTGCCCCCGAGAATTGGAGGATCTGTCCCATGCTGCCCTCGAAGCCGTTTCGAATGTCTTGCTGGATTGCCGTTTTCACCTGCCTGATCTGCGGCGTGCTCACGTTTGCCCAAGGCACGGGTGGACGCATCCTCGGCCGCGTCTCCGATCCCAGCGGCGCCGTGCTGGCGGGAGTGAGCGTCACACTTACGAACGACGCCACCGGCGTGAGCAGCCAGGCCACCACAAACAGTAACGGCGACTACGGCTTCCCCCAGGTTCCGGTTGCTACCTATCGCATGGAATTCGACCTCACGGGCTTCAAGAAGAGCGTGCAGCGCGGCGTGAACGTCGATCTCAACCAGATCGTGACGGTTAACTCGGTGTTGCAGATCGGCGCAACGAAAGAGACGGTCGAAGTGACCTCGGAAGCGCCGCTCGTCGATACCACCAGCACGCAGTTGGGCGCGGTCATGGACGCGCGGCAGGTCTCGAACCTGCCACTCGACACTCGCGACACCTACCAACTTCTGCAACTGCAGCCGGGAGTGATGTCCACCGTCGGTTCCAGCAATACGCTCATTTACGGGAGCGACAATGCGGGTGCGGTGTCGGTGAATGGTGGCCGCGGACGCTCCAACAATTTCAGCGTCAATGGCGGGGACGCCAACGACCTGTTCGCCAACCTTCCGACGGTGCAACCTTCGCCCGACAGCATTGAGGAGTTCCGCGTTCTCACCAATACTTTCGACGCGGAATACGGGCGCAACTCGGGTTCCGTCGTCAACGTTGTGACCAAGTCAGGGACCAACGACCTGCATGGCAGTGTCTACGAGTTCTTCCGCAATAAAGTGCTCAACGCCAATAATTACTGCCTTACTGCGGCAGACGAACTTCCTTGCGACAAGCCCCAGTTCAATCAGAACCAGTTTGGTGGCACTTTTGGAGGACCGATTAAGAAGGATCGAACGTTTTTCTTTGCCTCCTACGAAGGCCGCCGCATCCGTCAAGGCATCCAATCGCCGGCTGTCACCGTGCCCTCGGCTCAGGAGCGGCCGAGCGCAACCCAACCTTATGCGAATTTCAGTGACATTGGCGGATTCGACACTCAGAATCCAGGCACCGCGGTATTGAACAACCCGCAGCTTCTCGATAACCGCCCAGGATGCGATCAGGCTGTCGGTTATCCTTCAGGAATCCCGGCTGGCACTCTTTACACATCTATTTTCCAGAACAGTCAGATCCCACTGGCTTGCATGGACCCCACTGCAGTTGATCTGCTGCAGTTTGTTCCCACTCCACCAAACGGTTTTCTGATCAGCACGGTCCCGACCGAGGCCGTACGTGGCGACCAGGTCACGGCCAAAGTCGATCATCGGCTGAATGACAAGCAGAACCTGAGCATCTATTACTATTTCAACGACGATCGCACGCACAATCCTTTCGCCAACTTCGAACTGGCTGGCGCGGATCTCCCCGGCTTTGGTGACATTGTGGCGGAACGCTTCCAGCAGTGGAACATTACTCACACCTGGACCATCAGCACGAGCACGGTGAATGAATTCCGTTTCAATTACAATCGCGAGGGCCAACAGACATTCCAGCATCCGGCAAATACCGAACTGGTGCAGAAATCCTGTCCCCCGCCTCCTTCCTGGCTTACCGCCCCCGTGCCCTGTTTTTATGGTGACGGTTCCACTGATCCGAGTGGAAGTCTCTATGGAATTCATCCGTATCTTGGCGCCAGCCGCGAGGGACTCCCCTACATCGCTATTTCGGGAGGATTTTCCGTCGGCAACGATTGGGAAGGAGAGCTTCCGCAGACGGGGAATTCGTTCCAGTGGGCCGACAGTTTAACCAAGATTTCGGGCAATCATACGATGAAGTTTGGCGTGGATATTCGCCGGCAGCAGTTTAACCAATTTTATTATTACAACGTGAACGGAGAGTTTAACTATTACGGGGGAGGGCCGAACGACACTGGTTCCGCTAATCTGTTTCCCAATTACTTGTTGGGCCTTGCCGATACATACGGGCAAGGTTCGGCTCAAAACGAAGAGGTGCGCAACACCGGACTCTACTTGTTCGCGCAAGACAGCTGGAAGATAAGGCCAAATCTTACTTTGAATTATGGGCTGAGATGGGAGTTGAACACCCCCTTGGCGGATCGGTCCCAGCACGTCGAGACTTTTCGTCCCGGTCAGTCGTCCACGATCTACCCATGTGGGGGTCCTAATACCGATTGCACGTCGCAAGACGCCATTGGATTGGTCGTTCCGGGCGACCCCGGCGTTCCTCCGGGCATGACCACAACGTATTACAAGGCGTTTGCTCCCCGCATCGGCATTGCCTGGAGTCCAGGGAGCTCTGGCAAGACCAGTATTCGCGCTGGTTGGGGACTTTTCTATAACCCTATCGAGCAGCTTGTGCTGGCACAATTCGGCGCTGAACCTCCGTTTGGTGGCAGCACGACAGTCTCCGAGACGCAATTTAACCTGCCTTTTGCCGGTCAGGACTACAATCCCGTCACACAACTCGGCACCACCTATCTGAATCCGTTTCACGGTGTCATCAGCCCCGCCCGTGGGACCATGCAGAATTGGGCACAATTCGAGCCGATCGATCTGTATGGCGATTTTCAGCCGCATCTGCGGTCGCAGTATTCCGCGCAGTACAACCTGACTGTCCAGCGGGAGTTAACCAAAGACACGAAACTGGAAATCGGCTATGTGGGATCGCAAGGGCATCGCTTGCTGGCAACGCATGACATCAACTACTCGAACCCGCAGACCTGCCTCGATCTCGACAGTATTCTCGGCGCTGGAACCTGTGGACAGTTCACCGAGGACGCTCAATTCTTCATCCCCTCGGGAACGGTTCTGCCCGTACCCTTGCACTTGCCGTACGCGCAAAACAAGACTGTGATCCCCGCTGGCACAATCGTTGGGCCGAACGGCATCACGCTGACTGGTTTGCGTCCATACTCGTCGCCCCAGTGCGATCCAATGACCGGTGTTGGCTGCCCAGTCAATCCCGTGTTTACCGGCATCTTTGCGGAGGACACAATTGCCAGCTCAGCCTATAACTCATTACAAGTTTCGTTAGACAAACGCTTTGCCCATGGGCTCCAATTCACTGCGGCATATACGTGGAGCAAGTCCATTGACGAGGCCTCCAGTTTCGAGGGGATATTGAATCCACTTCCAAACGCCGATAATTATGCGTTGTCGCTCTTCGACGCGCGGAACCGGTTCGTGATTAGTTATTTCTGGGATATACCCGCAAGAAAATACAGCGGCTTAGCCGGGAAACTGCTCGATGACTGGGCATTATCGGGTATTACCACTTACCAGACCGGATTTCCCATTCGGATCACTTCCTCTTCCGACAATGAGCTGATGAACAGTGATGATTTTGAACTCCCCGGGGAGCCCAATCAGATCGCGCCCTTTTCTTGGCAGAGGCCGCAGTCCAACGGCAACTATTATTTCAACAACCCCGCCAGTCAGACCTCTATTTTCACCGAGAACGGCATATTCGGTTACGTAGGCAATGCCCCGCGCACCATCTGCTGCGGGCCGGGAATCAGCGAAACAGACTTTGTACTCATGAAGAACATTGCGGTCAATGAAAGGACTCACTTCGAATTTCGAGGAGAGATATTCAATATCTTCAATCACACGCAGTTCTACAATCCGGACGGCAACAGCACTGACGGTACTCAGTTTGGCCAGGTCACGCAAGTCAAAGACCCGCGTCTAGTACAATTTGCATTGAAGTTCTATTTCTAGCTCCATCCCCGGGCGGTTTCAGCCGCCCGGACCCAATCTAATGGCCTACCGGCCTGAGTCTTATTGGAGATCACGATGTACCCCGCATTGCAGAACGAGCTCGACACGTTCGAGCGACGCACTCCGAAGTCCGCGGAAGCGCATAAGAAGAATCTGAAGCGTCTGCCCTTGGGCGTGGCCAGCAATTATCGCGCTTATGAGCCGTATCCAATCTTTGTTTCTGAAGCTTCGGGGAGCAAGTTCCGCGATCTCGACGGCAACGAATACCTCGACCACAATCTATGTTTCGGCGCGCTCATGGCGGGCCACGGGCATCCCGCCGTGATCAAGGCGGTGGAAGGGCGTCTGCACAAGGGCACTCTTTACGGAATGCCGCACAACATGGAGTGGGAGCTGGCAGAAGAGATCTGCACTCGTTTTCCGATGGAGATGTGCCGCTTCGGCAACAGCGGCACGGAGGCCACCATGCATGCCATTCGTCTCGCCCGCGCCGCCACGGGACGCGACAAAATCATCAAGTTCGAAGGCGGGTACCACGGCCTGCACGATGCGGCGCTGGTCAGCGTGAAGCCGCACCCGCCCGCCGACGATCTCGGCGATATCAAGAATCCGAAACCTGTGTCGGGCGGCGCGGGCGTGCCCAAAGCGAGCCTTGCCAACGTACCGGTCGCGACCTTCAACGATCTGGAGACGGTGGAGCGGCGCTTCCGGGAGAATCCGAATGAGATCGCGGCGGTCATTCTCGAGCCGATCATGATGAATGTTGGCCTCTGCATGCCGCAGAAAGGCTTTCTAGAAGGGCTGCGGGCGCTCTGCGACAAGCATGGTGCGCTGTTGATCTTCGACGAAGTCAAGACGGGCGCGAAGCTCTGCTGGGGCGGCGCTTCGGAATACTTTGGCGTGGTCCCGGATATGATCTGCCTGGCCAAGTCAATCGGTGGCGGATTTCCCTTGGCGGCTTTCGGGACGCACAAGCGGGTCATGAATTTAATCTCGGACCACAAAGTCTTTCACGGTGGGACTTATAACACGAATCCGATTTCGATGGCTGCGGGCTTGGCAACTTTCCGCGAAGTACTTACCCGGGCTAACTACTCGCAAATCGAGAAGCTCAGTAACAAGCTGGTGGAAGGATATAAGAGGACTATCGCAAAAGTTGGCTTGCAGGGTTACGTCGCGAGCGCCGGGGCGAATGGCGCGCTGATGTTGTATCCGAAAGAAATCCGCAACTACCGCGATTGGCTGGCGATTGATGTCGAGCTGTGGCGACACTACTGGTTCGGCATGGTGAATCGTGGCGTCATGGCGCAGCCTTATTGGTGGGACGAGCAGTGGACGATTTCGGTGCAGCACACCGAGGCCGATATCGACAAGCACCTGACGGCATTCGCCGATATAGCCGAGTCGCTGGCAACGGCGCAGCACGAGCGCTTAGGAGCCGTAGCAACACACTAAGTTAGATCGGGTCACGTCACCATCCGATCACGCGATTCTTCAATGTCCAACAGCGATCCCAATCAGGCGCACTTGAAGCGCGTCCTCGGACGCCGTGACCTGGTGTTGCTGTTTGTTGTAGCGGTATTCAATCTCAATGTCGTCCCTTCGATCGCGGCTAACGGGGGCGTGACGATCTGGCTTTGGATCATCTCACTGCTTCTCTTCTTCTGGCCGCAGGGGATCGCGGTGATTGAACTTGCTCATCGTTATCCTGGCGAAGGCGGCGTGTATTTGTGGGCGAAAGAAGTGTTCGGCGACTTTCACGGATTTCTCTCCGGCTGGTGTTACTGGACGAATAACATGCTGTATGTGCCTACAGTGATGTTGTATTTCGTGGGCGTCTCGGTTTTTGTCCTCGGCCCAAGCCACGCGGCGCTCGCCGATAACAAGTCTTTCGCGCTGATTACATCGCTCGTGCTGCTTGCATTACTCACCATCCTCAATATTGTCGGCCTTGGCGTCGGTAAGTGGATCAATAACCTCGGCGCCATCGGGACTTTCATCGCGGCCGCTGTTCTCATTGGTCTTGGTGCGGTGATTTGGTTGCGCTTCGGTACCACTATCACCGCCGCCGACTTCCATGTCCCCGACAACCCGCGCTTCGTCCTCAATTCCTTCGGCGTTATCTGTTTCGGGCTGGTCGGCCTCGAACTCGCCTCCGTCATGGGAGACGAAATTCAGGATCCCCGCCGCACTCTTCCCGGCGCTGTCGCCTGGGGCGGTGTGCTCTCCGGCGCCCTATATCTCGGCGCCACGCTCACTCTGCTAATCGCTGTCGGGAAGAACGTTAACGTGCTTCAGGGGATCGTTCAGGCCGTCAGCCATATGGCGGGTCGCGTCGGAGTCGTCTGGATTATTGTGCCATTCGCCCTGATGCTCAGCTTCTCCATCGCCGGCATCGGTTCCGCCTGGATGGGCGGTTCTGCCCGCATTCCCTTTGTCGCCGGCCTCGATTCTTATATGCCCTCGTGGCTCGGCAAGATTCACCCGCGCTATGCTACGCCCTACGCTGCACTCATCGTCCAGGCCATTGTGTCCGCTTTTCTCGTCATCATGAATTTTTTCGGCGCCGGCGTGCAGGAGACTTTTCAAAAGCTTCTATCGCTGGCCGTCGTGCTGCAACTCGTCCCGTTCGTCTACATGTTTGGCGCGCTGGTCAGATTTGCGATCAGAGAGTCGGTGCCGCGCGGCCAGTACAGCAGAACCACGATGTTCTTTGCGGGCGTCAGCGGCCTGCTCACCACGGTCCTCGGCATCGCGCTCGCGTTTTTTCCGGCCCAGCAAATCACGTCGTTCTGGTCCTACGAATTGTGGATGTTCGGCGGTACGCTGTTTTTCATTGGTCTGGCAGTATTTTTCTTTTTCGTATACGGACGGTGGAAGGAGCCGCAACTGGAATCGGCAAGACTTAGGTAGGGACGGACGCCCTCGTCCTCCCAGTCGAGCACGGTTCGACAAAGATTCGAGACGCGGAGGAAGCTGCCGAGCTTCGCTCGGCTTGGACGGGCGAGGGCGTTCGTCATTACACAAGTGGATTCTTGGAGGATCTATGCCTGGTGGAGTTACGACGGACGTGAGGACTTACTCAATGCTAATCAACGGGGAGTGGGTTGCGAGTAAGTCGGCCAAGACCTTCGCCGTGTATGATCCTTCAACTGAAGAAGTGATGGCACAGGTTCCCGACGCGAATGCCGACGACGTGGACCGCGCCGTCGCGGCTGCTAAGGCGGCATTTGAAGAAGGTCCATGGGCGACCACTACGGCCCAGGAGCGTGGACGTGTTCTCTTCCGCCTGGCCGAAAAAGTGCGCCAGAACCTGCCTATGCTCGCCGAGCTTGAATGCCGTAACTCGGGCAAGCCGATCGTTGAGGCCGAGTTCGACATCACCGATGTGGCTACGTGCTTCGAATACTACGGTGGCCTGGCGACGAAGGTCGTGGGTTACGTAAATCCCGTCCCCGACAACGCGATGAGCCTCTCGCTGAAAGAGCCGATGGGCGTCGCCGGGCAGATCATCCCATGGAATTATCCGTTGATGATGGCCGCGTGGAAACTTGCTCCGGCGCTGGCTGCGGGCTGCACTTGCGTGCTCAAACCCGCCGAGCAGACGCCGCTCACCGCGCTAGAACTCGCGAAGTGGTTTGAAGAAGTTGGCCTGCCAAAGGGCGTGGTGAACGTGATCACCGGTTTTGGCGAAAGCTGTGGCTCGCCGCTGGTCAAGCATCCGGACGTGAACAAAATTGCTTTTACGGGATCGGCCGCTGTCGGCAAGATTATCGTGAAAGAGGCCGCCGACACCGTGAAGCGCGTGACGCTTGAACTGGGAGGCAAGTCGCCTAATATCTTTTTTGCCGATGCCGACTTCGAAGCCGCCATTGATGGAGCGCTGTTCGGCGTCTTCATCAATCAGGGAGAAGTCTGCTCGGCCGGCAGCCGCATCCTGGTGCAGAAATCGATTTACAACAAGTTCGTTGAATCCATGGCCGAAAAAGCCAAGAAGATCAAGATTGGTCCGCCGCTCGAGCGCGAGACAAAGATGGGAGCCTTGGTGTCGAAGGAGCAATACAACCGCGTCTGTTCATATCTCGAGATCGGCAAGAAAGAAGCCAAAGTCGCCGCTGGCGGCGGGCGCGCCGACAAGTTTGCCAAGGGTTACTATGTGCAGCCGACTATCTTCTACGACGTCGATAACAACGCCCGTATCGCTCGGGAAGAAATCTTCGGTCCGGTTGCGGCCGTGATTCCGTTTGACGATGAGGAAGATGCGCTGAAGATCGCGAACGACACGCCCTACGGGCTGGCCGCCGCGGTTTGGACGCGCGACATCTTCAAAGCCATGCGCGCGGTGAAGACGCTGCGGACAGGTATCGTATGGGTGAACCATATGCAGCCGACTTATGTAGAAGCACCGTGGGGCGGTTACAAACAGTCGGGCTTCGGCCGCGAGCTTGGACCTTGGGGCATCGAAGAATATCTCGAAACCAAGCAGGTGTATATCAATCTTAACGAAGCCCCGATTGGTTGGTATTGAAACACTGTGGTCAGTGGGTAGTGGTCGGTGGCAGTAGAAACGCCTTAGAGATGCTGCACTAACTGACAACTGAGAACTGAGAACTAAGTTATGTCCACCATTCAACTGCGTACACCCATTCCCGGACCTCGGTCGCAAGCACTGATGAAGCGGCGGAACGCTGCCGTTGTGCAGGCAGCCTCTCATGCCACGCCAGTTTTCGTCGGCAAGGCAGAAGGAGCGGTCATCGAAGATGTTGATGGCAACCGCATGATTGATTTCGCCGGTGGCATCGGCTGCGTCAACACCGGACATCGTGCACCCGCTGTGGTCGAAGCCGTGCGCCGCCAACTCGATCGCTTCTTGCACACCAGCTTCAACGTGCTGCCCTATGAAAGTTACATTGCGGTCTGCGAGAGGCTGAACGCGCTGGCGCCGGGCAAGGGACCTAAGAAAACTATTCTCATAAATACGGGCGCCGAAGCTGTGGAGAATGCCATCAAGATCGCCCGCTGTTACACGAAGCGGCCCGCGATCATCAGCTTTGAAGACGCGTTCCATGGCCGCACTTATATGGCGATGGCGGCGACCAGTAAGACGCATCCCTACAAAGCGGGATTCGAGCCGTTTCCGAGCGATGTGTACCGCATTCCGTATGCGTATTGTTACCGGTGTTCTTACTCGATGAAGTATCCCTCGTGTGATGTTTACTGCGCGCGGCACATCGAGGATACGTTTAAGCGAGTGGTGGCGGCTGAATCTGTGGCGGCGGTGATCGTCGAGCCGATTCTGGGTGAAGGCGGATTCGTTACGCCGCCGGCCGAGTTTTATCCAACACTCGGCGCGATCTGCCGCAAACACGGCATTCTGCTGATCGCCGACGAAGTGCAGACTGGATTCGCGCGCACCGGCGCGATGTTCGCCTGCGAGCGACTGGGACTCGAACCGGATCTGGTCACGATGGCCAAGTCGCTGACAGGCGGCCTGCCCATGGGCGCAGTTACGGGACGTGCCGAAATCATGGATGCGCCCGGCGCCGGCCAGCTTGGCGGCACATTTGGAGGCAATCCTGCGGCCTGCGAAGCGGCGCTGGCCGTGCTCGATATCATCGAGAAAGAAAACCTCTTCGCGCGCGCCAAGGTGTTGGGCGAGCGTTTCCGCAAGCGTGCCCTGAAGTGGCAGGAGCAGTGGGAACTGGTCGGCGATGTTCGCGGACTTGGCGCCATGCAGGCGCTCGAACTGGTGCGCTCAAAAACAATGCGCCAGCCCGCGGACGACGAGACCAAACAAGTGTCACAATACTGTTACGAGCATGGCCTGGTTACGATCACTGCCGGATCGTACGGCAACGTGATTCGACTACTCATGCCGTTGGTCATTACCGACGCGCAGATGGATGAAGGACTGGACGTGCTCGAAGCGGCGTTGGCTCACGTGGCCGAAAAGAAAGGTGCATTGACCGCGCAGCTCACGTAGGAACATCCGGCCTTGTTCCCACACATTTTTGACTTGTTATAAGTGGGTCCGGACAATCTTATGACTACTGTAAGTACGATTCCTGCCATGACCGGCCAAGAGATGGTCGATCTCACCAAGAAACACACCTTGTATGAGTGGTCGGCGCAGTCCAAGGTCGAACCCATTCCGGTGGCGCGGGCGAAGGGGATTTATTTCTGGACGCCGGAAGGGAAGCGCTTTATCGATTTCAACAGCCAGTTGATGTCGGTGAACATCGGACATGGCGACGAGCGCGTTATCCAGGCCATTACCGAGCAGGCATCCGTGTTGCCCTATGCTAATCCGTTCATGGCGACCGAGCCTCGGGCGCGGCTGGGGGCGAAGCTGGCGGAGATCACGCCGGGCGACATTGACACGTTTTTCTTTACGAATGGCGGTGCGGAAGCCAACGAGAACGCCGTCAAGATTGCGCGCTTTTTTACCGGGCGCCATAAGATCATCGCGCGTTATCGCTCGTATCACGGTGCGACGGCGGGCGCCATCAGCCTTACGGGCGATCCTCGCCGATGGGCCGTTGAGCCGGGGATTCCGGGCGTAGTGCGCGTGCTCGATCCATATCACGGCATTGAGCGCGGATGGGAGTCGGCGGAGACTTCGCTGGCCATGATCGAAGAAACCATACAACTGGAGGGCCCGCACACGATTGCTGCGTTCATTCTGGAACCAGTGACCGGGACGAACGGCATTCTTGTGCCTCCGGATGGATATCTGGAAGGCGTGCGGAAACTGTGCGACAAGTATGGGATTCTGATGATCGCCGACGAAGTGATGTCGGGCTTCGGCCGCACGGGTAAGTGGTTTGCGGTCGATCATTGGAAGGTTATTCCCGACTTGCTGTGCATGGCGAAAGGACTTACTTCGAGTTATCTTCCTCTTGGCGCGGTCGGCATGCGGCAACCTATCGCCAGGCACTTCGACGACAAAGTCTTTTATGGAGGACTTACTTACAATAGTCATCCCATGGGATGCGCGACCGCATTGGCGACTATTAGCGTTTACGAGGAAGACCACCTGATCGAGAATTCCCGCAAGATGGGCGCGATCATGAAGACGCTGGGTGCGGATTTACAGGCGAAACACCGGTCGGTGGGCGCAGTACGTTCGATCGGGCTGTTCGGCATCGTCGAGCTGATCCGGGATCGTAAGACACGGCAACCCATGGCGCCGTTCAATGGCACGTCCGATGAAATGATTGCGCTCGGCAAGTTCTTCAGAGAGAACGGGCTCTATACCTTCGTTCGCTGGAATGCTTTCTTCACTAATCCTCCGTTGTGCATCAACGAGCCGCAACTGCGCGAGGCATTTGCGATCATCGACAAGGGGCTGGAGATTACGGACCGTGCGGTGAAGGACTAGTTTTCGGTTGCCTGGTGAAAGTGAGTTGCAGCGGCTAAAGCCGGGAAAAATTGTCGGCGACTTGTGGTATGCCTGAAGGCATACCCTGATACGAGATGGAAGTCGCTAGCGCCAGCTGCGCTGTTGACCGTCGGAGGGGGAAACTACCAGGGGTTCGTGGTGCGCTTTGGCGGCATGGTCGTTGATGGCGGTTGCGGCCTGGGTTCGGACGTTGCCGATTTTGGCGTCGAAATCCAGCGTGCTAACGGCATGGGTGCAGTGCGCGCAGTTAAACTTCATGCCGCCCTTGATGCGCTCGATTCGGTATGCCTTCACTAACTAGATTGTACCCTTCCGTTTGCAGAAGCGGATGCACAATGGTCGGGCAGCGAAAGTAACGTGATGGCGACCTCGATCTGGTTTGGTCCCAGGCAGCTGCCGAGCTGCGCTCGGCTTGGACCCTTCGACTTCCCCCTCGGCTTCGCTCGGGGGCAGAAGAGATAGACCATGACAAGCGGACCGCCACTGCGGTCCGCGGGGCCTAAGTTGATAGCCCTTTTCTGCGGACATCACACTTCCGAGCGCGCTTGCTGCACCATCTCGACCAGAACCTTTCTGGTTTCTGCCGGGTTGCTGACTTCTCGCAAGAATGCAATGCGAGCGCCCCGCATACCGTCTGGCATTTTCAAGCGCACCTGAAAACCGAGGCGGTCGACTGCGGTCATCGTTGCTTCCTGCGCCTCAATGCCTGCAAATTTTCGGGCAAGTAGGACGAGGGCATCCTTGTGGTCGGCGTTCATGTGCTGAATGATTTCGGCCACTGAGTCAGCAAGAGGGTCGGGTTGGCTACGGACATACTCAGAGGCAGATACCCAGCCCATCACCCCGAAGCCGCCTACGTAATAAATGTCCACCACATCCATGCGGTAAAAAGAAAAGTCTTCAAAGTCCACCCAATACTTGCTGTTGGCGTAGCGTGCTAAGTAAAGCTTGCGAGCCTCGGCCAGCTCCGACTGCGGTATCGGCAGAACATTTCCTACCAGCGTAACTCTGGATGCTCCGAGCGGATCACCGCCAGCGTCATCCTGGGTCACGAGCAAGCTAGCGCGGGGGTCCGCCTGCAGGTTCTGCGTATGCATAGCCATCGTGCTGATCAGGAAGATGGGACGACCCTGTTCGTCCAACCCGTAGGGCATAACTGATCCGAACGGAAACCCCGGCTGCTTGCGTGAAAGGGTCGAGAGGCTTCCGATGCGGGCCACGTACACCAGGGTTCGTGCTCGCTCGGCGAACGAAGGCTCGGGGACCGCGGGCTGGTCACTCGGCACGCCGGTGCCCGCGTGTTTTCTGGTGGAAGAGGACGACATCGCTGTTCCCTCCTGACAGTCTAACGGAAACCAGTGTTGGTCAAAAAGGGGTGGCGCCGCGGAAGTCGCGAATAATTGAAAAAAAACCTATTCTTCACAGGTCAAGAATACAATCTTGACTCTGTGGAGGTGTGCGCGATGGCTGATAGGCCAAACCGTAACCCGGACAGCCATAGTCCTCGGTACTGGCGCAGGCATCCCGAGCAGGCAAAACGCTTGCCGGAAACTCCTGACGATAGAGCGGCCGAATTGGCCGAGAGGAAATCGCATCCATGGTCGGCGTACTTGCTCCGAACTCTCGGAGCGGCGGAACTGTGGACGGGGTTGGCGTTATCGACGCTTTCCGGATGCCTGTGGTTTCTGAGCTGCACGCCTTTCGATCTTTCCGCCTTGTCCTGGGTCGCCATGGTGCCGGCGCTGATTGCCGTGGATCGTGCCTCCACGCGGCTCCGGGCCTCATTGTTTTGCTGGTGGGCGGGGACGGTGATGGTGGGGGGCGGCTTCTACTGGATCATCGAACTGCTGCGACGCTTCGCGAACCTGTCGCTGCCGGTGGCGGTGCTATTGTATGTGCTGTTTTGTGCTTACCAGGGAAGCGTATTCCTTTTGTTCGGTTGGTTGGTGCGTACGATTCGCCGCCGCACCTCTTACTCCATGACGCTGCTGGCGCCCGTCACCATGGTGACGAGCGAACTGCTTGTTCCGTTGTTGTTTCCCTCGCATCTGGCAATCATGCAGGCGTGGCACCCGCTGGTCATTCAAATTGCAGACCTGACTGGCCCCATGGGCGTGACCGCATTGCTGCTGATGGTGAACGGAGCGGTCTATGATCTGCTTACGAACGATCTGCTTACGAACGATCTCCTAACGCGGCGGCGGAAGGGGTTGGCTCTGGCGATCGCAGCTGCCGTCATTCTCTTGGCGGCGCTGCTGTACGGAAAATTTCGGATGCAGCATTTCGATTCACTCTCGGCGGGCGCCCCGAAGCTCAAGATCGGTTTGGTTCAGCCGAACGTGGCTTACAACGAGAAAGGCCTGGAGCATCCGGAACAAGCGGGTTCACAGCTTACAGCTATACAGGAACAATCCCGGGAACTGGAACAAGGTGGAGCACAGTTGATCGTGTGGAGCGAGACTAGCTATCCCTATCCACTGCCGCGCGATTTTCAGGAGGATTTTCCGGAGTCGAGCAACCAGCGAATCCGCCGTGGCTTTACTACTCCCACTGTGGTTGGAGCTCTGACTTTTTCTCCCGCAGAATCCACTTTCTATAACTCAGCCTTGCTCATCGACCGCGAGGGACGCGCAACGGGAAGATATGACAAGATGCTCCTGTTGGCCTTCGGCGAGCGCGTTCCGGGAGAGAAATATTTCCCCTGGCTTCGGAGATACATTCCTCAAGGATTTGGAAGCTTTACGCCCGGCAAGGAAGTAAGCGCACTGTCCCTCAGAACCGCTGATGGGAGTGCCTGGCGTTTGGGAACGATGATTTGCTACGAAGATATTCTTCCCGGGCTTCTGCGCCGCGTGGGCGCGCTGCACCCCCACCTTCTGGTCAACCTGACGAACGACACCTGGTTCGGAGCCCGAGCGGAGCCGTTGCAACACCTGGCCCTGGCCGTCTTTGGCAGCGTCGAGCAACGTACGAGCATGGTCCGGGCAGTGAATTCCGGCGTTTCCGCATTTGTAGATGCGAATGGCAGGGTGACCCAGAAAACTTACGCCGTGGATCCTTACTTCCATCCGCGACCGGCTGAGTCTAGCCTGTCCACACTGCCGCTGCTTGAAGGCGGCCACACGATATTCGCAAAGGTTGGCGATCTGTTTGCCTATCTCTGCGCGCTGGCCACAGCGTTTCTGCTGGTGCGGACCGAGCAGGTTAGCGCGAAGACACGGCTAAAAAAAGGGCAGCAAAAGAAATTGCGGATCGTGCCGAGGGGAAAGTGACGCAGGAAATTTCAGGACGGCGGCGCGAGTTGCTGGTGACATTGATTTAACGCCAAGTTCGCGGACATAGCGCGGATTCTAGCTCGAAGGAGTACGGAAACAAGGCCAATCTCCGAAAGCCCGGCCAGAACAGCCGGGCTTTCGGTCTATGCGAGCCGCCCGACTTAGGCGACCACGGCTCTTTTGGTGCGTCCCTCCGTTCCAGTCGCAGGCTGCGCTACCTTGCGCACCAGGAAGGGCTGAAGATTCGCTTCACTGCCAGCCAACTCTATGTTGCTAATTGAGTGTCCTGGTTGGCAGGTGACAAAGTAACGTTCTCCGTTCGGGCTGGTGACTTCAAATTTGCCGGTCTCGCCCTGCAGAGCCTCGGCAATATCATAGGTCGTGATGCTATCGTTCAACTTCATGGGGAACCTCCTCCTGTCTCCAATGCAGCGTTGTTGGTTAAGCAGACATGCTCAGTGTCGCGCCTCCATCTCCCGCAGAAAGACGCTTGTGAGCAACGATTGGCACACGCATCAATATTTGTGTCTCGTGGCTGGCCAGACCGCTCGTTGCGGAAGATGACGGTGACAGATAGCACGCCGACTGCCACGACAGCGCGTTACATTTCGGATCTAAATCTCAATGTTTGCAGCACTGATACCGTCCGCGACAGCAAGGACTCGCCGAAAGGCTGGCAATGCTGCCGTTAGTTGGGCAAGTTGGTAATGGGAGCGGCGAATCCCGGCCGTGTAGCAGTCAGCGGTCGGGGCGGCTGATGGCTCTGTCAGTCGACTCCGGGCTCCGGGGGCGCGTGAGGCGTAAATCGGACTTTCAGCGTCTTGATCTCGTACGGCTTGGTATGCACCGTGACGGCATCACCGTGCACGTCAAGATGGGCAATCGGCCTCTCCCTCAGATCGGTTTCTGACGCCTCCTGCGCTCCTGCCGGAAGGTGGAGTGTTACATCAGCTTCTATCCCCGCCCATTCATAAAAACGCAAGACTAGAGAGTCATCGTCCTCAGATTTCTTGATGGCAGTGAGCACTACGTTGTCCGCTTCAACTCGCACGAATGAATGTTCGGCTGGAAGTGTGCCCCCGTGTTTCTGCGATGGCAATGCGATCAGCTTGTAATTCAGTTCGTAGCCACGGCGCACGGTTTTAGCGTCCCGCCAATTTCCGCCGTGCGGATACAAAGAGTAGGTGAATACGTGATGGCCTTCGTCGGCATGCGGATCGGGCCATTCTGGCGAGCGCAACAACGAGAGACGCAGCACGTTGCCCTTCACATCGTATCCATACTTGCTGTCGTTAAGCAGACTGAAGCCGTGTTTCGTATCAGAAAGATCAGCCCAACGCTGCGCCGGGACTTCGAATTTGGCCTGTTCGGCGGGAGTGTTCCGAGTCGTCGGACGTTCGATCGAGCCATAGGGAATTTCAAAAGTAGCGTGGTCGCTGTGTGCGCTCAAAGGGAATGCCACTTTCAGCAAAATGTGTTTCTCGTGCCAGTCCGCCTGCATCTTCACGTCGACCTGCGGCACTCCGGCGTACATGGTGATGTCCTGCACGAATGTGGAATTCTGAAAATGCTTCCTGACGCGAATCACGGCGCGCAGCGGCCCACGCTCAACCAGTTTCACTTCGTCAGCTTTATCCAAATCCCAATGTTGTTTCTCGAAATTGGAATCGATGTTCCAAGCATCCCAGCGTTTGGGTTTATCGGTGAAGGCTTGCAGGAGGTTCCCGCAAGCATGCGTTGTGGGACCGCCGCTGTCGGTTTCGGACGGAGCCAGCGCTTCTGTCTGATTTCGCAGATCGAAAAGGCCGGTGAGGCACCCGGTTTGCGGATCGACTTTGATTTGGACGTAGGCGTTCTTCAGTGTTTCCGCGGAAGCCTTGACCTGCTGGGCATTGTTCATGTGTGGAGAGATGCCCTGCTTCGCCGCGGAGCGCACAAAATAGACCCTGTAGCCAAGTGCCGGCGTACTCGCAAGGACAAGGAGACGCGCGCGGTTCGTGGGAGAGTCGATTGCAAGCAGTTGGGACTCAACAGGTTGGCCTGTGGCGTCGACGACTTCAACCTGTTTAGCCTTGCGCGGAAGTTGCACCTCGACTTCAATCACTTCGGTTCGCGGCCAGGAGAGAGAATTGAAGACCACAACCGGCACGTCATCACCTGACACAGCAGCAGGTTGGGTATTGATGTGAGCCACGATCTCGTCGAGCGCCCCGTCCATGACCTCATTCGCAGAGCGGGCGACATCTTCCAAGTTTCGCTTGGCGTCTAGATAGTTCACAGCGATTCCGGAACCCGGCATGACGTCGTGGAAATGATCGAAGAGCAGATTCTTCCAGGCAAGCTCGAACTGATCTTGCGCATACGGGCGTCCGAAAAGCGAAGCCAGAGATGCATACTTCTCCGCATCAAGCATCAGTTCCTCATCACGCCGAATTCGCTGCTTCGTGTCTGACTGCGAGGTGTACACGCCCCGGTGATATTCGAAATAGAGTTCGTCTTTCCATGTAGGAATTCTTAGATCTGGAAGTTCCTGGTTCAGATCGGCGAAGAATTCTTTAGCTGTGCTGAATTCAATCTTCGGGAAAACTGTGTTCGGATCCCGCAGGCGATTCGCTTGATCAAGCATGGTCCGAGTCGGGCCGCCACCATGGTCGCCGATTCCGTACAGGTAAAGCATCTGCGGCGACTCTTTATTATTATTTTCACCGATTTTGTTGCCGTAAATCGACGGGGCATAGAACGAGAAGTCTTGTGTGATTTGTTGCGGATCGAATTCATTGGCGTATTCGTGGGGAAAATAAGTCAGCAGACGGCTGCCATCGGGTGCCTCCCACCAGAACAAACGGTAAGGGAATTTTGTGTAGTCCGTGGCCCACAACAGCTTGCTGGTCACGAAATAATCAATGCCAGATTTCTTGTAGATTTGCGGAAGCTGCCAGTTGTATCCAAAAGAGTCCGGGTTCCAGCCGATCTTGATATCGGCCCCAAAGTTCTTTTGAAAGTAACGCGTGCCGACAAGAATCTGGCGCACTAGCGACTCGCCGTCCGGCATATTCAGATCCGGCTCGACCCACATACCGCCGATGACCTCCCAGCGGCCTTCTTTCACCCGCTGTTTGATCTGCCCGAACATATCGGGGTATTTTTCCTGCATCCATTCATAAGTTCGCGCCGAGGACATGGTGAACTTGAAATCCGGATACTCACGCATCAGGTCCAGAACGCTCTGAAACGTATTGCGCACGACTTCGACCGTTTCCGTCCACGGCCACAGCCACGCCATATCAATATGGGAGTTGCCGACCGCGCGAACGGTGAACTGTTTCAACCACGGATTCAGCGATTGCAGTTTGGCTTGCGCCTGCCGCAGCGACGCGTCGAAGCCCGCCTGGTTGTTCTTGTCGAGCGGCGAAAAATCGATGGCCTTCACCGCTGCATCGAGTTGCTGCTGGCGTTCCACCCGACCCTGCTCATACGCCTGAATCATCGGACGCGCCGCCAGGATTTCCGTTCGCACCATCGCCGGATCTGGCCGGCTGGCAGGAGGTTCGATGCGCAACTGAGCGTGATGAAATAGCGTCTCCACTTCGGGAGCGTCGATCCGCACCGCGATCAGAAACTTCTGCCCCGGCTGTGCGTTCTCCGTAAGCGGAATCGGCTGCTGCATGTCGTCATCTCCCCGCGACACCAGCGATCCGTTCGAGAATACTGCGATCGTGACCGGGCCTTTGTTGTTCCACATGAAGTCGAACCGGAGGTCCAATTTCACGCGGGTGCCTGGCACTGCATAACCGTTGATCTTCTCCGGAATGTCGAACCAGCGGCGCAGCACGCGCGACCCGGTCGACCATTTGTCTCCAACTCTCATTTTTTCCCAGCCCGAGTCATCCAAGGACGAATCTTCCGGGTGTGGCAGGTCGGCGTGAAACCGCCACTCGGACAGTGGTAAAGTGGTCAGCGATTCCAGGCGATCCAAAGTTTGAGACAAAGTTAGGTGATAGGGATCCGTTGCGCTCTGGCTCGGAGATGGTTGTTGGGCGGAAACTACGCTGGTGGTTACAAGTGCGAGAAGTGCACAGACCATCCATCGCTTCACCGGACTTTCCTCCTTCATTGAATTCGGCTGGATAAGGAATTTGCATTGTAACCGGTTGTGAAGGGAAATCGGCAGTGGTTCAGTTTGAGCAGGAAGCGGGCCAAGCATGCAATTGCTGCAGGCGAAAAGCAGGTCCTTCGCTCCGCTCAGGATGACAGTTCTTAATGATGACACGCAAACTGAGCCATCACGGAAAAATCAGGGGGTGTTGAGTTTCTGAAGCATCTGGACGGCATTGCGGTTTTTGGGGTTTAGCTGGAGGGATTTTTGATAGTTGGCGATGGCCTGTGGTTTGTTGCCGTCGTCCATGTAAGCCTCCCCGAGGCTGTCGTAGGCGTTGCTGGATTGCGGATAGGCTTCGACGTTGAGCTGGAAAATGCGGATGGCTTCCTTGAGCTTATGACCGCGAATGAGTTCGTAGCCCAGAGTGTTGAGTTCGTCTTCATCGAAGTTGTAGGTGGCGGGATCGGCGGCCTTGAAATCATGGTATTGCCGAGCCGCCAGGTCGATGCCGCTGGACGCGATGGTTATGGAGAGAGTTTCGGCGATGGATTTACGGCTGGCATAGGCGACTTTGATGCCAGGCAGCCATGCGGCCATGGTAACCGCAAGAATTCCGGCACCCATCGCGACGGTCAGTACTGAAAGGCCGGCTGCCATAGCGATGCGGCCTGGCACGCCGGACCGGTCCTGCGTGCGGAGATAGAATTCAAGAACAGCGAGGGGCAACAGGTATTGGGCGAAAGACATGAAAGTGAGGAACGGGCCCTGAAACGTAGTCGGATCGAAACCGAAGGGCCCTTTAAAGAGGAGAAACGACAGAAAGAATCCTACCCGGAAGAACCAGGCTGCACTCACCACAAGGAACAGACGAAGGGCCCAGCGGCGATGAGTTTTGAAATCGCGAGCGAGCGCATAGCGCACCGCCATGGCGGCGCAGAGCCAGATCAGGACAGCGCCCAGAGTAGAACCCAGGTGTTGAGACATGTCGCCAACGCTTCCACGGATCCAAGTCATATAAAGCCCGGCACTGCTGATCGTAATAGCGACGAGCATGTAGATACGCCCATTCCAGCGATGAAAGACGGGGAAGCGGTCGCGAATTTGTGGAATCAGCTGGAGCGCTCCGGCGACCATGACGATGACGGCGGAAATCACATGCATGACGGCGACGAAATTGCCCACGCGATCGCCAGGGATGTACCCATGCGTCATGAATCGATTCCATGCCAGCGAATCCCCTCGCCTAGCCGCATGACTATAGAAAGTCGCCACCGCAAACGCGAAAACCAACTGGCCGGTGACGGCCACCACAAACCAAAACCGCGCGGCTGTTTTCAACGCGGTGTCTGCAACGGAATTCAGCTCCAATCGGTTGGTCAATACAAGTGTGCTCATACTCTTTACCTCCTTAGCGAGCGATTGAATCAAGGGTGCATGGCGCGCTACGATCGCTATTCCCTCGCTGCGCTTGCCTGCTCCTTCCATCGTTGAGCGTTCACGCCCATCACGAGGAGCCACAGGAACCCCGATGCTTCCCCGAGGAGGCCGCAGGCCAGATTGTAGGGGGACAGATAGTTTACGAGCGGGTTTGACAAATAGGTCAGCCAGCCCAAACCGGCAAACGCCATCAGCACACCCAGAATTCGAGGCAGAAAGGTCGACCTGAAAATGAGGTAGCCGATCAGGAGGCAATAGAATCCGGTAAATACCATGGCCATGTTCAGGCCCTGAGGCTGCAATCGAAGAGCCTCGAAGCTGAGTCCCACGAAGCTGAAGAACGCTGCGAGCAAAGAGAGACCCCTGTTCACCGGCTTAAAGATGTCATAGACGAGCAGCGTCACAATGACCATGCCCGAGATCGCGATGTAGCCTCCTGCGAAATTTAACCTGCCGCGAACAAAGATCTCGGTGAATGCTGCCGTCAATAGGCTGAAAAAATAAAAACCGCCGGCCATCCTGGCCTTGAAACGCGGTGACGCTTCTGCAATCCGTTCCATCATTACTGCTGCGCTCATACTCTTTCCTCCTTACGCGAGTTACTGAATCAAGTGTGCATGGCGCGCTGCGATCGCCATTCCCCCACGGCGCGGGCCTGCTCCTTCCATCGTTGAACATTCACGCCTTTCACGAGGAGCCATAGCATCAGCAACAGTTCCGCGAGGAAGCCGAGGGGCAGAATGTAGTACGACAGATAGTTCGCGAGCGGCGGTAACAGAAAAATCAGCCAAGCCAAACCGGCAAGCGCCATCAGCCCGCCCAGAATTCGCGGCAGGAAGGTCGACCTCAAAATGAGGCAGCCGATCAGGAGGTCATAGAATCCGAAAAATACCAGGTCGATCTGTTCGGCCTGAGAACGCAATTTGAGAAGCATGAGCGCCAGCGCCTGCAACTGCTCCACCTTAAATACGCTCAAGTACTGCGAGCCTCCCAAGAGGACGAACGGGGCGAGATAAAAGACGTAGCTAAACGCCTGAATGGCACATCCCACGAGGCTGAAGAATGCTGCGAGTAAAGAGAGGCTCCTGTTCACAGGCTTAAACAAGTCATAGAAGAGAGCCGTGACAGCAATATAGAGCGCGGTCGCGATCAGATTGATGGCGAAACCCACCCGAAATAAAGACTCATGCGCCAGGATGTTGTTCGCTGTAGCCGCGGCGTCGCCATCTACAACAAGCCCTTTCACGAAGAACTCGGCGGATATTACCGTCAGAAAAAAAAGCAAGTAAACGACACCGGTAATCCTGGCCCTGGGACGCGGCGACGCTTCTGCAATCCGTTCCATCATTACAGGTGTATTCATCTTCTTTTCTCCTCATACGCGGAATTGCAATTAAGGGTGATGCGACTCAGATCGGTCCTTGATAGCGGCGGACCCGCACCGCTGCGGCGAGGAATGTCGCGGCGATTGCCAGGCTGACCCACAGCCCCGGGCTGCTCAGTTGGATCGTGGTGACCGGGAAAATACCCGGCTCAGCGGCAACCGGCGGGCCACCGGTGAAGTAGTATCCCAGCGTATGTGCGAAATGGGAACTGTTGAAGGCAATCTTCTCGACGACGAAGATCGCGAGCCACGGTAAGACGGCCCATAGAAATGTCGCGCGCCGCGCCCAGCCTGAGACCAGCAGCAGCCAGCTGTAGACGGGCGCATACCAGAGTCCATGCATGATCAAGAGGTGGTAGAGCAGCATCTGCGACATCGGGAACAGCGAGACCTGTGTCCAGAGCGTCGCGACGTTCAGGCCCGTCCCCAGCAGTACGAGTGAACTCAGGAGCAGCATGATCCACTGCGTGGCAACGGTGATCGCGAAAGTGAGCAGTTGCAAAAGGACGATCGGAATGATCGCCTTCGAGAGCACGGTCGTGAGATCGGAAACCGGCAGCGACTTCCAGAACAAGATGCTGCGATCGCGGCGCTCACCGTGCAGCGTGTCGAGACAGTAGAACACCGCGACAATAAGAGTGGTCACCATGATCAGACCCGCCGCGAGGTGGTACGGCATGACGATCGCAGCATGCTGCTTCTCCGGGTCAAGCGCCAATGCGGCACGCATTTTTTGCGGCAGACCAATCGTGCTGATCAGGAAGCCGAACATGAAGACGGCGGCGGCGGCCAGCGGCGCGATATAGATGGAACGGTTCTCCCACAATTCGCGGCGCACCGACCAGTACATGGGCCGAGTTGGGGACATGGCGCCGGGCGCGATCCCCTGCGAGTCGAAGGACTCGGGCATAGCATTGGATTGAGTAGTCATCTAGCTGCTCCTTGTAACTGGCCGGCCTGATTGCCCGGCTTATCTCCCAGCATGGCAACGAACAAGTCGGCGATGCTGGGCGTGCGCACATCGCCAAGCGCGGCGAGTTGGTGACGATTGACATGATTGAATACCAGGTCGAACAACAGGATGCTGCGACCGAGCACCTGGCGCTCGTGAATCGGCTTGAACGCCCGTGCTGCAGCCACCTGCTCGGGATTCACCATCACTTCCAGATAACGCGACTCGAATTCTTCCATGCTGCAATTGAGTACAATTCGACCGCGGTTGATGAACATGACATCGGTGAGGACGTTCTGGATTTCTTCAACCTGATGTGTCGTCACGACGATGGTGCGGCTGCGATCGAAGTAGTCGTTCAGCAGTGAGTCGTAAAACTGCTTGCGGTACAGAATGTCAAGGCCGAGGGTCGGCTCATCCAGCACCAGCAACTTCGCGTCAATGGCCATGACCAGAGCGAGGTGCAGCTGGGTCACCATACCCTTCGACAATTCCCTGACCTTCCTGGTGCGGCGGATGTCAGTCTTCGCAAGAAACCCTTCCGCTTTCGCACGATCGAATCGCGGATGCACGCCGGCGACGTAGTCGAGCGCCTGCGAAACCCGTATCCAGCGCGGCAGCACCGCGACATCGGCAATGAAGCAGACATCGAGCATGAGCTGATCACGCTCGGTCCAGGGGTCGCGTCCGAGCACCCTCAGTTCTCCCTGATATGGGGTGAGTCCGAGAATCGCGTTGAGCGCGGTGGTCTTGCCTGCGCCGTTGGGACCGATGACTCCGAGGATGCGGCCCTCTTCGACACGCAAATCGATGCCGTCCAGCGCGATGGTTGTGCCGAAAGCCTTGCGGAGGCCCCGTGCTTCTATGACTGTCATGGCTTCTTCGCCTCCTCTGCAGCTTTCGAAGACCGGTGGGTTGCGGCAGCCTCCAGCAGCTCTTCCGGTGTCAGGCCGAGCCGCTGAATGGTTGCGTAGACCATGGGCCATTGTTCCGCTAGAAACTTCTGGCGTTCGCCCTGCAGCAGCAGCTGGCGCGCGCCCGCATTGATGAACATGCCGCGACCTCGCTTACTCTCGACCAACTGCTCGTCCACCAGTTGTTGATAGCCCTTCAGAACGGTGAGGGGATTAACCCGATATTCGGCCGCGACATTGCGCACGGACGGTAGCGGGTCGCCTTCTTTGAGCACGCCGTCGAGTATCATGGCGACGACGCGGTCGCGAAGCTGGCGGTAAATCGGCTGACTGTCGTTCCACTCATGATCCATCAGGTTTTCCAGATAGCCTTACCAGAGATGCGCTCCGTCACTTTGTCCGTTGCAGGTCGAAGTGCGCGTGGACCGGCTTGTCTCCAGGCTCCATGTAAGTCCAGTCCTCGGTGTGATGGTTCGCGTCGATCACGGTAAAGACTGCGTGGTGCATGTGTCCGTACTGCGTGCTACCGGCGACATCGAGAAATTCGAATTCCACCGTTTTTCCATCCGGCGACATGGTGCCCGTCATACGGGGCCGATTCCCTGCATCACAATAATGGGTCAGGAGCAGGCGGCCCCCGTCCAGATAAAGCATGGTGACCGGATCGTCAGGTCTTCCAGCTCCCGTCGCCTCGTGCACGATCGCGTTACCCATGGAAGTCACGCGCAGCGAAACCTGCATGAGCTTGCCTTCGATGTCGGCTTGCTGCGGGAGGGTTGTCACGCGGCCCTCCCAGGAACCCGCTAGAGTTTTCAGTTTGTCGAAGGACTTTTGCGCGTCGGACTGGGCAAAAGCGGTGGTGGCGATCAGAACGAGTAGAACGGAAAGTGCAATGCGTGATTTCATTTCAGTGTTCTCCTTTTTCTTTTTCTGCAGTTTCGGAAATCTCCTTGGCGCAGCCGATTTCAACAAGAGCTTCAAGGTTCGCTCGCCGCACCAACTTCAAAAGCTAGCGTAGCGACCTAGTGGTATAGTTAACTATAACACTATACTAAATGTCAAGCGCTTTCGTGATTTTCTTTCCCGACTGTCTCCGCCTTCCGCTATCCGTTTCAGAGGCACGACGTAGCAATGCCAAAGGCGATCATGCCCTACACGATTCCCCTGCACTGCTCTCCCGAAGAATGCAACCCGGGGGCGCTCTGGACTGAGGCCGGGTTGGGAGTTTTCCCCAAGCAATTTGATCAGTTGGGAAGATGGCTAGAGACGACCTAACGCCATTGCGCTGAATTCCTCAACGTCAATGGATCTCGCCCTGTGACCCTAGCGGGCTGCAAAGACAACAGGATCTCATTGCATTGGAAGGCCGACGTAGTTTTCGGCGAGGGTCTTGGCGGCGGCTCGAGAACTGGTCACGTAGTCCAGTTCCGCGAGTTGGCGGCGTTGATCGAAGGGATTTTCGTCCGGGAAGCGATGGAGCATGGAAGTCATCCACCACGAGAACCGTTGCACTTTCCAGACGCGCCGCAAACAGTTGTGGGAGTAGTTGTTGAGTTGACACTGGTTGCCCGTGGCATAGAATCGCGCCAGCGCCCGCGCCAGCACTTGCACATCGGCAACCGCCAAGTTCAGCCCTTTGGCGCCGGTTGGCGGTACGATGTGGGCCGAGTCCCCGGCTAGAAACAGTCTGCCATATTGCATCGGTTCGACCACGAAGCTGCGCATGCCGGTTACGCCCTTCTGCAGGATGGGGCCTTCGGTGAGCTTCCAACCGGTGGAACCCAAACGAATCTGGAGTTCCTGCCATATCCGCTCATCGCCCCAAGCATCAATGTCTTCATCTGGGTCGCACTGTAAGTAAAGACGGCTGATTTGCGGCGTCCGCATGCTGAGCAGGGCGAAGCCACGATCATGGTAGGTGTAGATCAGTTCTTCAGAAGAGGGAGGCGCGTCGGCCAGAATGCCAAGCCATCCAAAGGGATACTCCCGGACATACTCAGTGAGCACTCCGGACGGGATGCTGGGGCGGCAGACGCCGTGAAAACCGTCGCAGCCGGCAATGAAGTCGCATGTCAATTCGCACGCGTTTCCATCTTTCTCGTACCGGATCTTCGGCTTGGAGTTATCGAAGTCATGCACGCTGACGTTTTCAACCTCAAACAAAACCTGGCCACCGGTTGCGACACGGGCATTGTTCAGATCTTTCAGAACCTCATGCTGAGAGTAAATCGTGATTCCTTTTCCATCCGTGAGATCCTGAAAATCAATGCGGTGACCCTGGCCTCCGAAGCGTAACTCGATCCCGTAGTGGACCAAGCCCTCGGCTTTCATCCGCTCGCCGACGCCCATGTCTGTGAGCAGATCAACTGTCCCTTGCTCCAGCACGCCCGCGCGGACGCGCCCCTCCACATATTGACGGCTGCGATTCTCGACTACGACCGAATCAATCCCCTGCAAATACAAAAGGTGAGAGAGCACGAGACCAGCGGGGCCTGCGCCGACGATCCCGACCTGTGTGCGTTGCGAAATCTGCACTGGATTGGACTCCTGAATTTTGAGTTGCCGATCGGGCCTATTTTACTTGCAGCGATTCAGAGGTCAAGGAAGTCTGTCCTGAAGCGCAACCTTTAGGTTGCTTTTTGGCGTCGCGTGAGCTAATATGCAACCCGGAGGTTGCTTAGCATGAATAACCATATTGAGAAACGCATTGAGCTCAAAGCGCCAGTTTCGCGGGTCTGGCGTGCACTGACGGATTACCGGGAGTTTGGCGAGTGGTTTCGTGTGAAGCTGAACGGCCCCTTCGTACCGGGTCAGGTCTCGCGTGGCCAGATCACCTATCCTGGCTACGAACACGTCCAATGGGAGGCCGTCGTGCAGAAAATGGAGCCCGAACGGCTCTTTTCCTTCACTTGGCATCCTTATTCCGTCGATCCCAAAATAGATTACTCGAAGGAGACGCCTACACTCGTCGAATTCAGGCTGGAAAAGACCACGAGCGGTACACTGCTTCTGCTCACGGAGTCCGGTTTCGACAATATCCCCAGCGACCGCCGCATCGAAGCATTCCGCATGAATGACGGCGGTTGGACAGAGCAGATGAAGAACATCGAGAACTATGTCACGCAAACGTCGTAGCAGCATGCCCGCCAAACGCCCGGTTCGTGCACCCGTATTTGCCGCGCTGGGGGACGAGACGCGGCTATCGCTGGTTACGAAGCTCTGTGATCGGCGGCCTTATTCGATCTCTCAGCTAACCCGGGGGTCCAAGCTGACCCGGCAGGCGATCACCAAGCATCTTCGAGTGTTGGAGAGTGTAGGGATCGTGCACAGCGTCCGTACGGGTCGCGAGAGCCTATTCGAATTCGATCCGCAGCCCATTGAAGGAATTAAGCAGTACCTCGATTTCGTCTCCGAGCAATGGGATCAGGCATTGTCCAGACTAAAGTCGTTCGTAGAAGACTGAGCGCCCGGAGTGTGATAAAACTCCTCGGGACAATACTTGAAGCTGGAATCTGGCGCGCCACGCAGCGAGTCGAGCATTCTTCGACCGGAGGGATTGCCTCCGAGTTGCCCGTCACTCGGGCCCAATCTCCGAGGCAGCAAGGGCGGGGCATGACTATCGTGCGGCTGCCATTCGCCTGCCACGACTGCTTCTTGTTAGACTCCTGCGATGCCATTTCGCCTCAGCAGGGTGAAGCTCGACAAATCTGCGGGCCCCATTCGCCGCGCACTGCAGTACGCCTTTTATGACTGGGCCAGCGAAATGCCTAGGTCCAAACGCATCATCACGTATGTCGGCATTGTTCTTCAGGGATATGCTTTCTACTTTACGCTGATGTGGGCTTTCATGTTGCCGAAGTGGTTGTATTCGTATTTTCTGGTACTACCGAGAGGGCCAGTCAGCTATGTGTTGGTGTTCCTGCTTTTTTACACAGGCCGCTGGATCCAGAATGGAATGCTAACTTCAGAATTTGTTCGCAAGACACAACTTGAAACCGACCAGGTAGCTGCACGGCAGATTCAGCAGACGCTCCAGCCTGGGAAACTGGATGAGTTGCCGGGCTACGAGTTGGAGGCGTTTTACAAGCCCTTAAGTGAGGTAGGTGGCGACTACTTCGACGTCATCGAGCTTCCTGCCAACCGAACGCTATTCGCACTAGCGGATGTGTCTGGGAAGGGGATTTCAGCGGCTCTGCTCGCGGCAAATATACAGGCTCTGGTTAGGAGCATCGCAAGTGTGGAATCGACCCCGCTGGCATTGGCTAAACAGATTAACATGCACCTGAGCCGATACACCCCGAGTGATCGCTTCGCCACGGCCGTATTCATTGTGCTCAGCCGCGATTCGGGAGAATTGACGTACGTGAATGCCGGTCACAACGCCCCGATTGCCTTTTCTTCGGGATCAACTACATTTCTGGAAGCCACAGGCCCGCCCCTTGGACTGTTTCTCAATGCGGAGTACGAAACTCGTACAGCTGTTCTTAGTCCAGGTAGTACCCTCCTCATATTCACAGACGGCTTGACCGACTCAATTCAGGGGGAGCATCCCGAAAATCTTTTGCGTGATGCTTTCGCCGAGAGCGCGGAACGAACGATGGCAAATCTCAAATCACTTGTGAACCCGAAATTCAATCAGGACGATATCACCATATTGCTGGTGAAACGTATTGCAGGTTCTTCCACCGGCGCGTCTGCCTAGGAATTGTGCGTACAAAGACGGCGATCTTTGGAGTGCGGCTAACTCCCGATTCGTCGGCAATCCGGAAGTCACCCCAGCCGGTTATGCCATCTGGCCCTGTGTGCTCATCCTGAGTTGGTGTATGCCATCGTGAATCTGATGTGGGTTGGCGCCCCGTAGCCAAGAATCAAACCGCCCCTTGTCGATGGTCTCAGATAGCATGTGGACAAGGGCGTTGCCGAAATACCCCTCTGGGCCGCCTCCGTATTTGCAGCAGAAATCGACAAAAGCAGTCCGTTTTTTCAGAACCAGGAACCCTTCGCATAGTCGAACGTGAAGTTCCAGAGCCCGGTCCCGGCCTGGTGCGAATTAGAGTCGGCACGACAAGAATGCCAGGAAGACTGCTCACTCGGTATGAACTGGCTGGCTTTTTGCTGCCGATGGATTGATGGATCGTTAATAGTACGCTGCGTGATTGCTCCGGAGGTACATGAACATCGATGCGCCGCGGAGATGTTCATCCTTGCTGCGCTTTGGTGGATTCCGCAGACTCGCTGACGGCGCGAAGGCCGGTCATCGAATCAACGCAGATGCGGAAGAAGAGCGGAGTGATCAAATCGTCGCCTAATCTTAGCTGACGCTCTCCCAATGCGTTTTGCCACCACCGGTAACGTTTCCCTAATAGCTTCTCCGCGTGTTTCCGCTCGTCGGTAAATTGTGGCTCGGGCAATTCCTGGTAGCGGCCACTGGCAATCACGCTCATCCACTGCGACTCGTTCGCGATTTCCTCAACTTCCACACAGACTTTGGGATTCCTTCGCATCCATTCGGTCTTTCGTCCGAAGGTCGAGAGTACGTAAATATAGCCGGGCTCGTACGCGAAGTATACCGGCACAACGTACGGCTGGTTATCGAGCGCGCAGCCGAGTCTTCCGAGCGAAGCGCTTGCCATGAATGCGCCACAATCTTTCTCAGTCATTTCATTGATTACCATGATTTCACCTCCCACGATCTTGGACAAACTACATGAACTCGCGGCACAACACCTTCAATTCGACCATCGAAACGTTTCCGTGGTGTGCTACTTTTGCCACAAAATCTGGGTGGCTTCAAGGGGTACCGATGCTCGGGACTCCCAAGGAATGACGCGCGCCGTGTAGTCAGTTACCGGACGGTTCGCTGGTACTTTAGACGAGTACGAGAGATAACCACCGGAGTCAGGAAGCTGGTCCCGCAGCTCCATCTTTTGCCGGAAGATCCTGCCATCAGTCTGCGTCTCTGCATAGAGTTCAACCTCCACGGCATTTGGATCGAGTCCCCCCAAGAAGACTTGAACTTCAAAACCGTATTGGTTTCGTTCGCTGTGTGTGGCTACAGAGCCAAACCGCACGCTTTCCCAACCCTGCGCAATCGATTTTGACCAGTTGGACAATTCGATTCCCAGCTTGCTCTCATTTGCGGCTCGCTCGGAGTAATCCCCTGCCGCAGGCAGGTAATACTTCTCTACATACTCTCGCACGGCGCGATTTGACGAGAACCTCGGCGTCAAGCGCACCATGCTGGCGCGCATTTTCGTGACCCAGGTTATGGGGATTCCGCGGTCGTTGCGATTGTAAAAAGCTGGAATTATTTCTTTTTCCAGGAGATCGTATAACTCACCGGCTTCGTGTGCGTCCCAATTGGGGTCGTCTCCATGTTCCAGTCCATCGCCAAGAGCCCAGCCCACGTCGGGGGAATAAGCTTCCGCCCACCAACCATCAAGTTCAGACAAGTTCAGTCCGCCGTTCACCAGAACTTTCATGCCACTGGTGCCGCAGGCCTCCCATGGCCGCCGCGGCGTGTTGAGCCAGAGGTCCACGCCTTCCACCAAGTGTGAAGTAAGCAGCACATCGTCATCACTTAGGAAAGCCACGTTTGAACGAACATCAGCGCGGGTGATGAAGTCATTCCACTCCTTGATCATGGCCTGGCCGGCCCGATCCTGGGGATGCGCTTTGCCCGCGAGAATCAGTTGCACCGGACGTTCTTGATTCGTGAGGATGCGGACCAGACGTTCGGGATCATGAAGGAGCAGGTTGGGACGCTTATAAGTTGCGAACCGGCGCGCGAAACCAATCATCAACGAGTGCGGATTGAAAACGGCTTCGGCTTGGGCAACTTCCTGTCGCGGCGCTCCTTGTTGGACACGTTGTCGCGAAAAGCGCTTGCGTGCGTACTGGATAAGAGATTGGCGCGTTTTCGTACGCAGTTCCCAGAGCTGTTCGTCGCTTACATTGTTAAGGCGCTCGACATTCTCCAGCGTTCCGCGCCAGCGCTCTTGGCCGCACTTCTCAGTCCAGAGTTCGTCCGCATCTGCAGAATCCCAGGTCGGTACGTGGACGCCGTTCGTTACCGCGCCAATCGGCACTTCGAGCTCTGGCCATCGCGGAAAGAGACCCTGGAAAATCTTCCTGCTCACTCTGCCATGGAGTTGGCTTACTCCATTGACACGACCGCTCCCCCGCAAAGCGAGATATGCCATGTTGAAAGGCTCGGAGCGGTCGAAAGGGCTTTTTCGTCCCAGGGCCATCAACTCTTCGAAGTCGATCCTCAACTCGTCCTCGGCGTATTTTCTGAAGTATTGTTCCATTAATTCCGGCGCAAAACGATCGAAGCCGGCTTCGACCGGGGTGTGGGTCGTAAAAAGATTTCCGGCCCGGGTCACCGTCAGTGCAACATCAAAAGGCTGGTGATACTTTTGTATGTAGCTGAAAGCCCGTTCCAGCACGAGAAATGCGGCGTGCCCCTCGTTCAGATGGCAAACTTCAGGGTGAAGACCAAGTGCGGATAGAAGTCTCCACCCGGCCATGCCCAATACTATTTCCTGCTGCAGGCGTAGCTGGGGTCCTCCACCATACAATTCGCTGGTGATAGCACGATGGGTCGGCAGGTTGGCGGCGTCATTCGTATCGAGCAGATACAGTTTCGCTCTCCCCACCTGCGCCTGCCAGGTGCGGACCCAGAGAGTGGCCTCTGGAAGGCGGAGAGGGATGCGCAACCACTCGCCGTCGGCATCCCGGAGCGGTTCGATCGGCAGTTGCCCAGGGTCGTTGTATGGAAAAAGTGCTTGCTGAAGGCCGCGTCGATCGATCTCCTGGCGGAAATAACCTTGCTGATAAAGAAGCCCGATCCCAATAACCGGGACGCCCAAATTACTTGCTGTCTTAAGTTGGTCCCCGGCCACATTGCCGAGTCCACCGGAATAGATCGGAAGCGCTTCGCTCAACATGAATTCCATGCTGAAGTAAGCGATTTGCGTGAGAGTGGCGCCAGGATGGGTTGTCTGAAACCACCCGGGTGCACTCTCTAACTCACGCTTCCTGCGAACCATCTGTTCGACCATTGCGCAAAAGGCAGGATCAGCGGAAGCGTCCCGAATCCTCTGCCGGGAAATGGTCTGAAGCACTACCCACGGATTCTGCGTCAGGTCCCAGAGTTGCGGGTCGAGTCGTCCCCAGAGTTCATCGGTCGAGTGGTTCCACGACCAAAGCAGGTCCAGAGCTAGTTCCGTCAGGGCGGGGAGCAAAGACTCGGCGGTGAGGTTCTTGCTGGTTTGACTGTCCATATGATTTCATCGACTCCATCAGGCGGCAGTCTGGTGCGCCGCTGCCAATGCTTCGCGGACGATTCCCTGTGCCTCATTTTCGATCTGCAGCAGATGGTCTTTTCCGCGAAAACTCTCAGCATAGATTTTGTAGATCTCTTCGGTTCCCGAAGGACGGGCAGCGAACCAGCCGCTTTCTGCAATCACCTTCACGCCCCCGATGGGTTTGCCATCGCCGGGCGCGGTTGTGAGTATCTTTTGGATCGGTTCGCCGGCGAGTTCCGAAACCTGGACATGCTCCGGAGAAAGTCGCTCCAGCACGGCCTTTTCTGCCGAAGTGGCGGGGGCTTCCATACGCTCATAAAGAGGGTCGCCGAGTTCGAGTGTAAGTTCTCGATAAATCTCGCCCGGATCGCGTTGCAACTTCGCTGTGATCTCGGCCGAGAGCAGCGCCGGCGCGATTCCATCTTTGTCGGTAGTCCAAACCGTACCGTCGCGTCTAAGGAACGAAGCTCCGGCACTCTCTTCCCCGACGAAACCCAAAGAGCCATCCAGCAAGCCGCTGACGTACCACTTGAACCCGACTGGGACTTCGTAGAGTTTCTTTCCCAGCTTCCCCGCCACGCGGTCGATCATGCTGCTGCTCACTACTGTCTTTCCGACGCCGATATCGCTGCGCCACAGCGGACGGTTCGAAACGAGGTAATGAATACAGACAGCAAGGTAGTGATTGGGAGGCAGGAGGCCTGTGCTTTTTGCGACGATACCATGACGGTCGTGATCCGTGTCGCAGGCGAACGCGATATCGAACTTGTCCTTAAGCGCAATGAGCTTCTGCATCGCGTACGGCGACGACGGGTCCATGCGGATCCTACCGTCCCAATCGAGCGTCACGAACCGAAAGGTCGGATCCACGGTGTCGTTTACAACCGTGAGGTTGATGCGATAGCGCTCTTGAATACGCGGCCAGTAATGTACTCCCGCGCCGCCCAGCGGATCCACGCCCAGCTTTATATCTGAACTTCGGATCAAGTCCATATCGATAATGTGCTCAAGATCGTTGACATAAGCATCGATGTAGCTATGCTCATGGGTAGTGGCGGCCCTGATTGCCCGTTCGAACAAAATGCGCTTCACGCCGCGCAACCGGTTCGCAAGATATTCGTTCGCTTTCGCCTCAATCCAGCCTGTTGCGTCCGTGTCCGCGGGTCCACCCGCAGGTGGGTTGTATTTGAAGCCGCCGTCCTCTGGCGGATTGTGGGAGGGCGTAATCACAATTCCATCAGCCAGTCCGGACTTTCGTCCACGGTTGTACGACAGAATGGCATGCGAAACAGCAGGAGTCGGAGTGTATTCCTCGCCTGCGGCGATCATCACTTCGACGTCGTTGGCTGCTAGAACTTCAAGAGCGCTCGCAGAGGCAGGTTCAGAGAGCGCATGGGTGTCCTTCCCAAGGAACAACGGTCCCCTAATTCGGTGGCGTTTCCGGTAGGTACAAATCGCTTGGGTGATTGCGAGAATGTGCCACTCGTTAAATGCCCGGTTGAAGGCCGAGCCTCGGTGTCCTGATGTGCCGAACACGACGCGTTGCTCGGGAACTGTGGGGTCTGGCTGCTCGACGTAATAAGAGGTTACGAGTTTCGGTACGTCGACCAACTTCGAAGCCGCCGGGATTGTTCCTGCCAGGGGATTTACTTCCATAGCCTATCTCCATCCGAAATCAAGCGCTTCCAAATTGCAAATCCGAATGTACCTGATTAATCGCCCCCATTCAGCGCTGGCCGCCATTAATCCAGGTCCTCCCAGGCGGTTGATCCATTTCCAAACCGATTCGGCCATTATAAACAGCGAGAGGATTCTCATGCGCGAGCCAGAAACCATCCGTCGTCCACCCGCTCGATACTGCAGACCTCGGTCTCCTCCCGACAGCGAGCCCCACTACGTCTCAGCAGGTACTCGTCGAATTCGCAGCGGCGGATACCGTAACTGACAACTTGACTGTATCAGTACCGATCTGGCGAGGGATCGTTCGGTTCCCACAGGGTCGCAGACTCTCGTCGAAATGTGGAGTTGCTTTTTAAATTGGGTGCAGACATGAGCCCATCATAGCTCGGAAATGGACTGGTCCGGGCCAAAACAGGTGGTCGGCAACTGTACGAAGATTTTATGGAGCCCTCGTATCTGCCTCACGCAGCAAGGTGGATTTCAACACTCAAGGCGGTTATTTTGAAGATGAGTTTACGTGCCTCCTGTCCCGAGACTCGGCATGGAGTTCTGCCGCGAGCTGAGACTTTATGCTGCGCGTCGCATTCTCGAGTTGGGCTTTAGCCCGCGCTACGTGTCCCAGCGTTGCGTGCAGCCGCTTCGGTCCCAATACCAGCAGTGCGAGCATAAGCATGAACAGGATTTCAGTGCCGAAACCCACGATTCACTCCTTAGTTAGGTCTTGGTCATTGGCAATAGTGGTTGTTGAGCTAACCGGCTTCTCTTCGTCAGCTTTCATGGCTGACTTGAAGCCTCGGATACTTTCCCCGATTCCTTTGCCCAGTTCCGGAAGTTTCTTAGGTCCGAACACGAGCAGGGCAATTCCGAAAATAATCAGCAGATGCATCGGTTGAAACAATCCTTCAAACATGAGAGCTCCTTCGATTCAGATGAAAAGAAATGTGGTTGGCAAATCGTAAAAAAATGCGGACGCCGTTCCATGAAACCGTACAGCGTCCGCCAGGAGAGAATCAGCAACAAAGCGGACAGTTAGAGCTCAGGTTACGAGCGGACTGCAGCATCGGCTGCGACCGCCATAGCGTTCAGCAGGTTGAAGAACTGCTGGCTTTGGCCGATGAAGAGGCCGCTGGCCGTGAGGGCATTCACGGCAGCCACGGCGCCTGCAAATTTATCCGTGAGCGGACGAATCATCGAGACCTGAGGAAGATCGCCCCTGAATACAACCGGGACGGGGAAGATCAGACTGGGCTGAGTCTTCTTCTTGAGTGGTTTGAAAAAATTAGGGAATGACAGGCCGGTTATGGCGTCCGTGAACGGCGCCACGGGAGCTTGCACTCCGTTACCTGAAAAATCAACCCATTCCAAAAAGTGAGCGATCTCGTCTCCACCAATCCCCAGGGTGATCTCAAGCACTTCGGGATCCGTCACTTTTTGACTCAAGGCTGCGTAAAGACTCGAGCCGCCTTGCTCGATTTGTCCGAAGTGAAAACCCGCAACATTGGCGATCGCCTGAACATGATCGTTACCGGGAAAGTTGGGGTTGGGAGCGCCATTGAAATCGTTGTTGTTTCGGGGAATGGCATAAACATTTTGGAGAGTGAGCGCCTGAGGAAAGGTGGCGCCGAGGTCAGGATTGGTCTGGCTGCGGTAACGAACGTACCAGCTGGTGTCGACGTTGAGCTGCATGAGGTTCGTGAGCCGCAACTTACCCGATGATCCCGCAGCTGTGCTTCCCGGCAGAGTCGCGAACTGGCTGAAGTCGACCGGCTCGGCTCCTCTGGATTGAAGATAGGCATTGAGGAAAGTAGCGTGGCTGATTTCGTCGAGCGTGTTGCTGGCGATATATTGCGGGCCATCGGGATCGAGATTCGACAAGGCGATCTGATAGTTGTTCAACGGTTGGTTCGGGTCTACCTCAATGGGTGGATTGTTGCCGATACCACCCAGTTCCGCATACTGTGTCCACAGGTCGGCCTCGATCAGTTCTGCCGCCGCCAGAAATTGGAGGATGGCGACATCGCCGGCCCCGAGAGAACCGCCTCCTTGTGCACGGGCCAAAGTTGCATTCGTTAACAAACCGGCGCCCACTACGGCTGCGCCCCCTGCCAGAAGACTGCCTTTCATAAAAGAACGGCGATCAACTGAACGCCTGGTGGGTAGGACAAGTTCCTTGTCTTTCATAGTTAGTTCAATCTTTTTGCTTGTGATTTGGTTCATGCGGTACGGGTACTGTGGCTTAGACGCAGCGGCTGAACGACGAGATGCGCAAAGAATGTCATTTAATCGTCACAAGGATGTCATTTAATTGGCATCTCTTTTAATAAATGCGTGTAACAACGTCACATCATGTTTGGAGCGGTGAGTAAGGTGGTAACTGGCGCGAGTTATCCACGATGTTTATCGTTTACAATTTTGTTCAAGTAACATGCGAAACGCCGCAGCTCGACCAATATTCCTCGGCAGGGTAGCTGGCTGGTGCAGCTTACATGCTCTTGAAAACAAAATTGATCTCCTTCGTTTGGTTTGCACCAATCGTGATCGTCTGGGTTGATGTGCCTAGTGTCTCGTGCCAGACCTTGATGGTGTATGTCCCAGGTGGCAGATTGGGCAGATCAAAGCTGCCATCTTGCTTTGTCAAAGCAAAATAGGGGTTCTTGAGAACAGCAATATACGCCCGCATCCAGGGATGGATGTTGCACTTAACCGGGATCGCGATTTCTTCCCGCGCAAACGCTCCTTCCACCGTGGCACCCGGAACCTCAGCTTTGTTCCACTCCCGGTTGTTGGCCGGCGTAGGATGAATGTTGTGTGCAGTCGGATCGTTGTTCACAACTTCGAAGGCCTGGTTTGCCTGCACCACCAGGACATGCGGCTGATACAGGCAGCCCTTTTGAGAAATGACAAGCGGTTCCTTGGGTGGATCGAAGGTTCGATCGCCCACCCCATCAGCGACAAAGACGAGTGCGTTTTGTAACCCGCCTCCGAAACCGGTGACGACCTCCGCGGTAAGAACGGGTCCAGGATGCTGCCTGGCGCAGCTTGGGTCAGCGGCCATGCTGATTGGCTTGGCCTTCGGCGGGGTACCCTCGAATTTGACCACGCCTTTTACGACCGCTGCACCGGCGCTGGCCACAGCCGGTGCCGGAGCTCCCGCCTTCACCACTTGCCGGCTGGAAATACAAATCGTTAACATCAGAGCGATTACAAGAAGAAAGTTCTTCAGTTTCATAGTGCACCTCGCAAAGAGCAATGCCTCAAAAGTCTTTTCGTGAGTGAAGGCGCGCGCAGAGGCTTACTCTGCACGGCGTTCGTGCGCGGTCGGCGCCGCTCGGCTGGCAAGAAACTCGCCGTATCCCCGTTGATAGCCGGTCGTGAAAGACGTCCGATCCTCCAAGGTTGCCCACCGGCCAATCGCAACGTGGGGCTCAGCACCGCGCTCGGCTGCAAGTCTCCCCAGATACAATCCATCCCGAAATGCTCCGTCGTTGATCTGAGCAACGTTCTCGTGCAGACTGGGAAAGCGATTATGGAGATCGGTGCGCAACATGGATGCGGTTCCAATGCCAAGCGCGACCACGGATGCCAACAAAGAGAATCTTTTCATTATTTTTTCCTCTCGATCTTTCTCTCTCTGAGCTAAGTCAGATTGCGAAGTCTTCAACGTCGCATGGGATGAGCCTATGGCCGGCGAAACATTAAGTTGTCATCGGCGGGTCAAATCGTCGTCATCTTCTTGTCAGAGCCACGTAATACCAGTTATGAAGGACCCTGGCAAAAGCGCACGGAGTGGACTCTTGCCGGGGCTGTTGTTTTAGTTGATGTTGATGGCTACAACGCTGGACTGGGTTATTGAGCCGGATGTGCCCGTGACGGTCAAGTTGACCTGGGATGCGGGCGCTTGGCCTTTTGAACTGCTACCGCATCCGACCGCAAACAATGAGATGAGGAGCAGCAACCCCAGCACGGTCGTCGACACAATGCTCTTGCGCGTAAGTGTCTTCCGTTTGCGCATTGCGAAAACGGCTCCCAATAGTCCAGGGACTAGAGCCATCCCGAAGACGCCGTAGCCGCCGCCACCCGGCGGGGTCGAGGCGGCAGAGATGGTCAAGGTCGAAGAGGACGTGCTCGAACCGGGAGAGATCGTTGTGGGATTGAAAGCGCAGCTCAAACCAGCGGGCTTGGAACAGGAAAGCGCAATCTGGCCGTTGAATCCTCCAACCGCGCTAGCGCTGATCATCAGGTTAGCCGAACCGCCCGACGCGACGGTTACACTTTGGGCGGAGAGACTCAGAGAAAAACCTGGGTTGCCGACCGCCGCTGCCGGGACAACGCTGGCGAATACAGCGGTGGTGTTGCCTCCGGGCGGAAAGTTGGGTTGGTTGCTGCCTCCGGCCGTGAGATAAAGAGTGCCAAGAGTGCCTGGATCATTGGCACCACCGCCTCCACCGAACACCATATCCCACATGCCGGGATTCACCAGCGCGGCGCCCGAAGAGTTGGTGAGCTGGCTCATGAAATTACCCTGCGTGTCGAATGCGCTAATGGTGCCATCACCAAAATTGGATACGAGGACATCGTTGGCAAAGGTTCCGAAGCTGGCCGGAGCTTGCACCACGCCCCAAGGCGCGTTGAGTTTGTTCTGGGCGCCAGCGGCGACGAAGGTGCTCACGAAGGTGCCGGTCGTGGTGAAGATATCCACCTGCCCCGCGCCGACGCCGGGCACCGCATCGTGCTTGGGAGCGTCCTGCATGGCATAGGCGATGTAGACCTGGTTATTGATCACGTGGATGCCATGGGGAGCGAAACCCGCGGGAAGACTTGGATCGGTGAACGAACCGCCCAACGACGTGGGGTTAAAGTTCTGATCGTAGACGTCGACTTTGCCGCTGTTGAAGTTCGCCGCCAAAAGGTCGGTGCCAACCAAGGCCAGACCTTTGTAAACTGCGCCAGTGGCGGAATTATCTTTACCGATAATTGCGGTGTTGCTGGAGCCGTTCCAGTAGACGACGAGGCCGTCCTCGGTGTCGAAAATGAACGATCCGCCGTTGAAGTAGGAGCCGCTAGCGTTGGCCACGGTTCCCGTCGGGCAGCCAGGACTGCAATTATTGTCGGGATTTGGTTGGCTCGTGGCTCCGGGTATAGTCACCACCAGCCCAGTGTCTTTGTCGCCATTTTGGTCATAGAGTGTGGAGACGCCGCTGTTATTGTCGGCGATCCAGAAATCTTGACCGGGAAGAACGGAAATCCCCCAGGGGTTCAATAGTTGAGGGTCTGTGGTAGTGGCTACGCCGGCAGTATTGGAGACCAGGTTGGTCTGGAAATAGCCGGCCTGCTGTGCGAGCAGCCCCGAAGGAATTGCTAACGTCATGAGCAGCCCGAATAACAAAAGTGTCCTTTTCACGTTGTTCTCCATAATCTTAGGTTTTGTGATTTGTACGACTAGCCCAGCCGCCCTTTCCGCCGCGAAGCCATTGGTTGCCGGATGATTTCTGCTTATTACTATGCTGTGACTTATTCAATTGATAGTCACGCTTCCGAGCTCTTATTCCACAGAGTTATCCTGGGCATCGGTTATCAAGTGCTTTTCACAACATATTGGCTTAGACGCAGCGACCAATGACGAGATGCGGAGGGGATGTCACTTGATTGTCAAATCTTTGTCGGAACGATCTTACAAACTCGCAGTAGCAACATCACTGAGGGTTTTGGTTCGTGGGTGCAGTTATAGGAGATGCATGCTATTACTTGGCAACACTAATCGACACGGCCTTCGGTTCTTCGAGATTTTTCTTCTTAACAGACCCGGCAAGTGCGCCGAGGACAACATTTTAAAACTCACAAACCACAATGAATGTCAGCGGCTGCCATCACGATGGCGGCAGCCTCGATCATCCGAGAATCGCTAAGATGTCTTCGAGTCTTACTGCACGACGACCTTGCCGGTCATCTTAGGGTGGATCGAGCAGTAGTAGGAATACGTTCCCGCATTGGTAAAGGTGTAGGAGAATTTTTCGTCCGTATCCATCACCTTGGACTTGAACACGCCGTCCGTGCTCACCGCCGTATGGGGAATGTCATCACTGTTTGTCCAGGTCACTGTCGTTCCGACGGGTACCGTGACCGTCTGCGGCCCAAAAACGAAATTATCGATTTTCACCGCCGCGTTAGCCGCGGAGGGTTGGTCATTCGCCGTGACGCTCGTTGATCCCGCTAACAACAGCAGTATCGCAATTACTACGGGCGTCGCCAAACTCGCAAACCACACATTTTTCCTTGTCATTGTTTTATTTCCTCTCTTAATTTGATTTTCTTGCTTAATCTTCGCTTGTTGAGGCCAGATCCTTGGAAACTATCCAAGGGGCGAGTCAACTACGCCGAGGGCGCCGACATTCCCCGAAGCCGAAGACCCCGAATCCCCAAGTGGCGAATCGACGATTGCTAAGCTGCGACCGCTTACCACATAGTTCACATCCGTGATACCCAAAACCCTCTGCAACTCGTCGGCTGGCACCTTCATGGGGCCGGCTGAGGGAGCTGTTCCCGGTGCAGGTTGAGGGAAAGCGGTCGACATTGCGGTGTGGAACGAAACCTTCCCTTCGACCTTCTGCATGATCTGGTGAATGTGGCCGTTTAACACGGTCACCGAGCCGAAACGCTTGACGTACGACAACGCTTGTTCACTGTCGTCGGTTCCCCATCCCCAATCCGGATAGATGGTCCACAGCGGGATGTGTGCGAATAGCACAATCGGAGTGCTGGCAGAACGGCCCTTGAGATCGTCCTCAAGCCACTCCAGCTGTTCGTGACCGAGCGACCCCATACCACCGGCTTTCAAATTGGCCACATTTACGAGACCGACAAAATGCACACCCTTGTGATCGAAGCTGTAATAGCCGGTGCCCTTTGTACCCTTCCCAAAGCGCTGGAGATATTCATCGCCGTTGTCACTCAGCATGTCATGCTCGCCGGGTACAAAGTGGATCTGCTTTGCAGACGCTCCCTTTAGTGCCTGGTCGAGCGTATCGAATTCACTCGGCTTCGAGAGCTGACTCAGATCACCGGTGTGGATGATGAAGTCTGGTTTGCGAGGCATCGCGTTGATCTTGTTGATTGCCACCTGCAGCGTAGCGGTAACATCCGGATTGGCCGGTTTGTTAAAGCCGATGTGACTGTCGCTGATCTGTACAAAGCTGAAGTCCGCAGCTACGCCGGCATCTTTACTATTGTTCTTGGCGAAAGCGCGTGATACCGGGATGCCGCCGCTCATGGTCCAGACCAGGCCTGTACCCGCCCATGCCATGCACTTCAGGAACCCGCGACGGTCGACTCCGTCGTTGGTGAGGTCTTGTAACTGCTGATCGATACGATCTTGCTTTTTGTTTGGCATGTGCCCTCCGTGGTTTGTAGCGTTCTGAGGTGATAACTGGCACGAGTCATTTTTATTCCACCGATTTATTCCGCCGGCCCGGTTTTGACTCGACTCGTTTAGCCGGGTCCGTTTACACCAGTGAGAAATCCGCCGAGATGACCCGTCAGCCCGACAATCAAGACCGCGAGCGCCTCGATCGGTAGACGATAGTTTGGCAATGATTTTTCCGGGAACTGCTGCACCCGCTGGTGGATGCAAAACACCAGCCAGATCAACCCACTCGATATGCATCCCAAGCTCAGGTGCATGAGCAGAGTCCCCTTTAGCTTTTGCCCCTCGAGCGCCCACTGCCACGCCGCAAGCCCGGACGCCACCACCGGTACCGTCGAAATCGCGGCTAGCAGCAAATTGAAATACGCTGCGGCAGCCAGCGTCGGGTTCTTCCTCCACTGCGCTATGTAGTCGAACGCCACTGCAGCGAGAAACAACGCAATGGGGAAGTGAATCAGCACCACATGTTGCGCGTGCTTGGCTAGGAATACCGTCTTGAGATCGAAAGGATTTACCACCGCCGTGCCTCTTCTAAGATGGAATGAATTGCGGGCTGCGACGGACTGGCTTGACGAAACCAACTCCGCCGCAACCCGCGAATCTGGTATTGCCCCTGGCGACTCCGGTCCGCTCTGTGACTCGTTGTGCAGAACCGACCGCCGTCAGTTTTATTCCACGTGAAATTTTTAATCGGCTAGGGGAATAAAACGGCTGTCCGCTGGTTTACCCTTGTGTGCGTGTCGGAGGAGAGCTTGCCATCAGCGGCGTTTGAGCAGCTAGCCATGCCTCACTTCGAGCGGCTCTATAACTTTGCCTGCTGGCTGACGCAGGACCGGCAAGAGGCCGAAGATCTTGTGCAGGAGACATACGTCAAGGCGCTCAAGGGGTTTCCCTCGTTCCAGCCGGACACGAATTTTCGCGCCTGGATCTACAAGATCCTGCGGAATACGTTCCTGACCTCCCGCACCGGGCTGAAGGCAACCGCGACCGTGCCGCTCGATCTTGAAGGCGAAGAGGAAATCTTGCCCGCGGTCAAGGAAACGCCAGAGAGCATCCTGCTGCAGCGTTCGGACGGGCAGCTTGTGCAGCAGGCTCTGGAGCAACTGCCTGTCGCCTATCGCGAGGTTCTGTTGCTCTGTGAAGTCGAAGAAATGTCGTATCAGGAAATCGCGGTCACGCTCGCCATCCCGATGGGCACGGTGATGTCGCGTTTATCGCGTGCCAGAAAAGCGTTACGCAATGGCCTACGGCCACAGTTTAAAAAAGGATGAATCAAACGGTGAATTATGGTTTGTGAGTCATGGAAAGCAAAACTCGACACCTACCTCGACGGTGAGCTCCCAGAGCAGGAGATGCGAACCTTCGACGCACACGTGCGGGGATGCCCCTCTTGCTCGGCGGATGCCCTTACGCGCGTACAGATGAAGCGCGCGATTCAAGTCGCTGGAAAACGTTTCGTTCCCACTACTGATTTCCGGAGACGGATAGAGCTGAGCATTACACCCAAACCGCAGCGCAGTTTCCGTCTGGGATGGATGTTAGCGTCGGCAACGGCCGTGATTCTCGTGGTCGGGGCGACAACTTCAACCTACATGGGAAACCGGTCCGGCAGAGACCAAGCCTCACGAGATCACGTTTACAGTGAGATTGCCGACTTGCACGTGACGACCCTGGCCAGTTCATCGCCGGTGGATGTGATCTCCACGGATCGGCACACAGTGAAGCCCTGGTTCCAGGGAAAAATCCCCTTCGCGTTCAATCTGCCGGAACTCCAGAACTCCGAGTTCTCTCTGCTTGGAGGCCGAATGACCTATCTCGACCAAACGCCGGGCGCGCATCTGATCTACGATGTGCGGAAGCATCACATTTCAGTGTTCGTGTTCCAGGAACGGTCATTGTCAGCGAGGTTGGACGAGACTTCTCTCTCGCCGAAGCAACTGCCGTTCAACATGGAAACATGGACCCAAGGCGGCCTTCGCTATTTCGTAATCGGCGACGCGAGTGCCGCGGACATCGATAGTCTCGCGAAATTGTTTAAAGCCGCGTCATAGATTTCACGTTTGTAATTTGATGCCTCGCCACCCCAAACTTCACTGAGCAGTTCATCGCTTGACCCACCCCATCTATCCGGCTGTCACTGTTTTACTGATCTTCACACCTGCGTTGTCCGCCACAGTCACCGTCACGTTCTGCCCCAGTTGCAGGCCAGCTACCGTAGCGGTATAGCGTTTCGCTTCAACTGTCGGACTGGCAGCGTCAGCCGCCGGCCCGCCAGGCGGGGTGTATTGGACCTTCAACTTATCGTCGAAACAATCGCCCGTGATGGTCAGAGTGTTGTTCGCGGCGGTGATTTTGATGTCGTCTACCTTGAAAACCTGGTACGGCTTCATGGCTTTCTGCGCGTCGGGATTGGTGATAGTGAAGTTATTCGCCCCCACCCAACGTTGCGGTGGGTTCTCGACATACAACCGTAAAATGCGAGCGAAGGTCGGATCGCCGACCGTTGGATCCACTTGTACTATCTCCGGCAGCGTGGTGCTGCCGTCCTTTCCTCGAATGGTGTCAGGGAAGATCTGCTCTCCGCTGATGCTGAAAAGCGCGGACTGAGACATGGCGCTTCCCGTCAATTGGAACGTCAGCTTGTCCACGGTACCCGGCACGCCCAAGTTACCCGACACGGCGATCGCATCGAGCGAAGGACCTGCCTTGCGCAGCACTTTTCCGGCGATATATCCGCCGGCGCTGATCCCCATCAACTGCAGGAAACCGGGAGGAATGGCCGGCAGGTCGCTAATGCTTCTCGGATCGCTGTTGAAAACGATGGCCAGGAAGGTGCCGATGCCAATCACCGTCCAGACCACGAACTGCAGCCGGTCTGCGGCAACGACACCCCCCGAGGCGATGAAATCGGATAGGTTCGGCCCGGGATCACCGGCGCCCTTATCGCCCTTGGCGCTCGCAATACCGGTGGACAACACAGCGGTTCCCGCACTGGCGAGCAAGATTCCAGGCAATCCCGACGGGATGTCTGGAAACGTTGCGCTGCCTTGCACATAACTCCTCGAGACAGCGAGGAAGATATAGCCCAGCACAGACGCTGCTGTCCAAGCATAGAATTGGCATTTGGAAAGGCTATATGTCTCCGTCTGTACATCGAGGAAGAGCGCGCTAAGGAGATATGTCTTTCCGCTGCCAAAAGTCTGCTTGAGTGCGGCCCTCCCGCTCATTATCAGCAAGTAGACGATGACGAGAATGAGGGCAAGACCGGCGAAGGCAACCGTCATCGGCATGTCTTGATTGCTATTAATCAAAGCCAGGGTTGCGCTGTTGGAATCTACTCCATCAACGGTGATGACGAAATCCATCGGACCGGAATAGTACCCTTGCTGGGGATCAAGGCTATAGAATGTCAGAGTGATTTGACGGTCGTTGTTGACTGCCAGCTCATAGCATTTCGCCTGCGGAGGGCTGGTGGGGCACTCCATGGGTGTGGGTAGCTTTGTGAAATTTAGCTTTGTGTTGTGAAACCCAGAGTTCTCTCTGAAGCCACCACCCAGAACGGCCACCACATTTGTCTTGCCCTCCTTGCCGAGGAATGCAGCCTTAGGAGACACCGCCGTGATCGTCGGGCGCTGCACCATGATTTGGCTGGGCGCGAGATCATCGATCGGCGGTGAGGCGGGTGGTGTCGTGCTAGCCTGCTCGGTTCTTGGCTTCTTCTTGATCTGCACAGAGTAGGTTCCATCCGGCGCATCGAGCGGGATTACGAAGGCAAGGACCTTTGGATCGGGATCATCGACCTTCACCGGCGTGTTGACGGTCACACCCGTACCTTTGGACGGTCCGAGCGTTACGGTAAAAATAGAGTTAGCTTTGTCCAAAGACCCGCTGGTGACCTTCACGGTATCGCCTGGCTGGCAGGCGGCAGGCAGCGGGCAGTCCGCCGCACGCGCGCTGACCACCAACGTAAATGTGATTAGAACAAGTATCAGAAGTCGGTTCATCGTCATTCCCCAATCAAAAGTGACAGCCGATAGAAGAGCAGAAGCGTCATGAATGCGCTCATCAGCCTAAGACCAACGACTCGAAACGCAGTTGTTGGCCTTCTACCTCAACCGCCGTTAGATCGCGAGCGTGCGATTTTTGTGCCAATTTGTACCGCGGTAGTGATGTCGTTCAGTATCGTCGCAATACTAGCTTGTTTGCGTTGCGTTCATTTGTGTAACCAGAGCCTGTACTTGCGGATCATCATCGTGGAGTATCTTGCCGATCGCGGTCCAGCAGTTACTCCGTGCTGTTCTACATCAAATCCCTATAGAAGCTTATGGGTTGGCCATTCCGAGTGAGTGAACCCAACTCCCTGAGCTTTGTCACGAAGACCCAGATGTCATGCATTGACTCCTACCTCATAGAACGAGAACGCTCGGCAATTTCCTTCATAGCAGCAAGAATTCTACTATCGATGTGGAATAAACAGGCCATCGGGCGCTAGCGCACAAAATTGGCGCGGCAGTTGTTGAACAGGAAGTCGAAGAACTTCTATGTTGCAGCCCCGCCGATTAGCAGTGGTCAGGAGATCGTGCTCTACAATCTTACAGGCGCAACGCATGGGGGAACCCCTACGCCGGTTTTCAAGCTGACACTTTGATGTCGATCGTGTCTGGCGGACAAGTGCTGCTCGGACTCAAGAAAACCGGGCACCGATCCGGCACCCCCCGTTCTGCTCAATCTTCCCGTCATCTCCGTGTTAATGCGGCGCCTGTGCTAACATCTCCAGTCCAGTAAGTTCAGGAGGTACTTTATGCGCCGCTGGCCTGCTTGCTTCGTCCAACTACTGCTAATTGGTTCGCTCTCGTTCTCTCAAGACGCTGCGAAACCGGCTCTTCACGTTTCGGGAACGGTACCCGTCGACTCGCCTCGAATCCAACTTTCCGCCGAGCGTCCGGAGGCGCAGCGCGGGACGATTGCCCAGCCCTCCGCTACCGGCCTCGCGGTCCCGGGCAATACCTGGCAGTTACTCGCCACTTTGCCCGGAGTGATTATTCACGACATTGCTTTCCCCACCTCACAGATTGGCTATGCCGTGGGTGAACAGGGTGAGGTTTGGAAGACGACCGACGGCGGAACTAACTGGGCGCAACAGGTTCTGAGCGATGCTGGGAGCGATTACTTCTACGGGGTCGACGCTATCACAGCGAAGAAGGTCATCATCTCCGGCTTCTTCGATGGCTCGGGCGGTGCTTACGGCGTTTTCCGCTGGACGGAAGATGGCGGCAGCGCCTGGAGCAGTGACATGAGTCCCGGTCCCGAGTGGTTGCAACAAGTCCGCTTCGTTAAGAGACAGGATGGCTTGATCCTGACATTAGGCCCGGCTGGCGACGATTCTGCGACGCTCGCCGAGTACACGAGCGATGGCGGCGCTGGCCTTTCCGATTGGGATAGCGCGGTCGCTAATGCCGATGGCGGCTGGTTCGGCCCGCAATTCTCGTTGCTCAACAACCTCCACGCGCGCGCGTCCGGCATCAACTTCTGCACAAGCCTTACAGGCGGCTCTGAATGGACCTGCGGCAATTCGGTCGATTCCGTCTTCGATGGGCCCGTCTTCTTCCTCAACGACAAAGATGGATGGGTCGGCGGCGGCGAAATTTCTCCCAACGTCGAAGGCTGGCTGCACGTGACCACCAACGGCGGCGAGACCTGGAGCGGCCGGACAATCGATGGGCCGTGGCCGATCCGTTCTATCTTGTTCTTGAATAGGAAGACAGGCTGGGCCGGCGGCGGCAATGTCTATACCGACGTGGGCGGCATGTATTTCTCGACTGACGGTGGCAATACCTGGTCGGTCGACGTCACCACCAACTCCGAGATGGGTTCCTGTGCGGAACATGCGATCTCCGGAGGCCACCACCAGATCTGGTGCGCCGGCTTCAACTACAACGAGAATTTCAACAGCGTCATCTACAGCACACAGTATTAGCTTGTGTGGCGCAGACAGTCTTGTCCCGCAGATCCAGCGCATTGTCAAATCTGTCAATCGCGCATTGGCAAATTGCGCCTCTTCCAGACATCGCGTAGCATCTGACCAGTATGGCGATTACTACGGCGACGGCGAGCCGTCCACCCAAACTGGTTTTTGGGGAAATTTTTAGTTTCGCCTATGACACCTTCTGCAGTAATAAGATACGCTTTTCTCTCACCGCATTGGGAATGGTCATTGGTACAGCTTCCCTCATCCTGGTGGTCACTATCGGAATGACCGGTAAGCAATACGTCTTAAACCAGATTCAAGCGATCGGCGCTAACATGATCGATGCCGAGTACGAGGGTGGAGGCGAGGGCACTACGCCCGACCGCTTGACGATTGACGACATGTATGCCGTTCTGCAACGCGTATCCGGAGTCGTGACAGCTTCTCCTGTAGTTCCGATGGATAACCGGATTCCCATTGGAGATGGCAAGGAGCGTGATGTTCGCGTACTTGGGGTCCTTCCCGAATACCGCACCGTGCGCAATCTGGTCATTGTCTCGGGAAGATTCTTCGACGCGCAGGACGAACGGGCTCGCAACAAAGTCGGCGTCATCCAGCAGAAACTCGCTGAACAACTCTACGGACCCGCGGAGAATGCAGTCGGCAAAGTCGTCAAGCTAAGCGGACTGCCTTTCACCATCGTTGGAACGTTCCGGGAGGGCGTCGATACTTTCGGGCAGTCGGAAGTCACCGATAACTCCATGGTAATTCCCTACAGCGTGAGCCGGTATTTTACCAACACGCCGTATGTCCAGCAGCTCTACTTCTCGGCGGCTGATTCTTCGATGGTGATTCCGGTGACCGGACAAATCCGCGACGTGATCCGCTCTCGCCATCGGCCAGAATCGAATTATGTCGTCCAGAATCTCACTGCCTTGCTCAGCGTGGCCGACCACACCGCCAATGCCTTAACCTTAGTGTTGCTTCTGATTGCGGCCGTGACCTTGCTGGTGGGCGGCATCGGCATCATGAACATCATGTTGGCGACGGTCACTTCCCGAATTCATGAAATTGGCATTCGGAAAGCGATTGGTGCCACGAACGCCGAGATTCGGCTCCAGTTTCTATCGGAGGCAGTTCTGATTTCTCTCATCGGAGGTTTAGGCGGAGTCGTGGTCGGATTGGCGCTGCCCTTCTCGGTTCGCTTCCTTACCGATTACCGCATCCCCATCTCGGGACTTTCCGCGATGGTGGCCATCTTCGTCTCCGCCGTCGTAGGCATTCTGTTCGGAACGGTGCCCGCCGCGCGCGCTGCCAAAATGGACCCGGTGGAAAGTTTACGCTATGAGTGAGCCCGGTTGCGCTCCAAACGGGCTCCGCAACAGGAATTTATGATTGGTGTTTCGCACCTTAAAATTCCCCAGGGAGATACCTTGATCATGCGGTGGACGAATCGCCTGGCGCCGGACGATGGATTCGGATTCGGATTCGATTTCAACCGGACGAAAGGTTCTTGTCACCCATGAAGTCCTCTGCCGGCCTGCACTTCAAGACCTGTCTGCTGATCTTATTGATGGTGATCTTTGGTCCTCTGGGCAATGTGCTGCTTGGCAAGGGGATGAAGCGTATCGGCGCGGTGAGCATCGGAACGCCGGCGGAAGCGCTTGACCTCCTTTCTCACGTTCTCAGGTCAGGCACGATCTGGCTGGGCATTGCGTCCCTGATTATTTTTTTTGTGGCGAACGTGCTGGTGCTCTCGTGGGCGGATTACAGCTATGTCCAACCAGCCTCGTCGGTGGCCTACGGCATGTCTGCTCTGCTGGCTCACTTCCTGCTGCGCGAAGTGATCACGCCCTGGCGTTGGATGGGAGTGCTGCTCATTTGCCTCGGTGTCCTGGTGGTTGGACACACACCTCCGCGCACCACGGAGTTCCGCTAAATGCTCGTTTTTGTCTTCTATCTTCTGATCATTGGCGCCGGCACCGGAGGCGAGTTATGTGTCTCCCGCGCCATGAAGGGCGTGGGCGAGGTGAAAGATTTTCGCCCCGCGGCACTGCTGCGCGTGCTCAGCCGCGCGTTACGAGTTTCGTGGATGTGGGCCGGTCTGACCCTTATGGGAACTGCGTTTTTTTCCCTGCTCGCCGTGCTATCGAGGCAAAACGTCAGTTTAGTGGTTCCGGTTACAGCTCTGAGCTATGGGGCCGGCGCCTTGGGAGGAAAATTCTTTCTCGGCGAACAGGTCACACCGAGAAGGTGGGCCGGCGTGCTTCTGGTTTGTATCGGCGTCGCCTTGGTGATCATCAGCCAACGGTGATGCGGGCGGAATGCCTTCTGGGTTGTGCATCCTCACAAAGGCCGGTAGGATTGCTATTCTGCCTAATGGCTAACAGCTTGCGCCGTATCTTCGTTCCGCGGAGTCACTCACGCTCCGCGAGCCGATTTGCGGTAGAATTCGCACGCTGATTTCGAGAAAGCGATAGAGGTGCACGCACTTGTGTGGCATCGTTGGTTTCACCCACAAACGTTGGGTACCTGATTCCGATCGCATTCGGAACGCTACTGCCACACTGATTCATCGTGGACCGGACCAGCAAGGTGTGTTCGAGTCCAGCTTTTGTTCCCTGGGCGCAACGCGGCTCAAAATCATAGATCTCGGTCTCGGCGATCAACCGATTCTGTCGGAAGATGGCGATGTAGCCATCGTGTTCAACGGCGAAGTCTACAACCACCAGGAACTGCGACGCGAACTGGAAGATCTCGGCCATCGCTTTAACTCACACTGCGACACGGAAACTGTCCTCCGAGCGTTCCTCGAATGGGATACCGCTTGTTTTGCACGTTTGCGCGGCATGTTTGCCATCGCGCTCTGGACGAAATCGACCAAGCGCCTCGTGCTGGCACGCGACCGCATGGGAATCAAGCCCCTTTATTTCGCGCGGCGTGGAGAAGACCTTTTCTTCGGCTCCGAATTAAAAGCGATTCTGATCCATCCCGAGATCGAGCGGCGATTGAGCTTGGACGGCCTCGATTGTTACTTGTCGTTGAACTATGTGCCCTGTCCCTGGACCCTGGTGGAGGGCATCGAGAAACTTCCTCCAGGGCAGTGGCTGGAGTGGCGCGATGGTAAGGTTTCTTCCGATTCCTACTGGCACTTGCCGATCGCTGTCGCCCGCCATTGGACGCTGGAGTCTGCTCGCGAGGAATTGGACGGTCTTCTGCGGCAGTCGATCCGCGAGCACCTGCTTTCCGATGTCCCTCTGGGCATGTGGCTAAGCGGAGGCATCGATTCTTCTACGATTTTGCACTACGCGGCGATCGAATCCGGCGCGCCGCTCAAGACTTTCTCCATTTCATTTCAGGGGAGGAGCTTCGACGAAACCGCATACATTCACGAGGTGGCCGAACGCTACCAGACCGAGCACCAGGAACTGGATCTGAATCCCGAGGCCGACCTGCGAGGTGCGATCGAAGCCTTCGCGTATTACTCGGATGAACCCTCCGCCGACGCTGGAGCCCTTCCGGTCTGGTTCCTTTCCAAGCTGAGTAAGACCAAGACCACGGTTAGCCTCAGCGGCGAAGGTGCGGACGAGTTGTTTGGCGGCTATCTCACTCATCGCGCCAATCGTCTGGCCGCGCTTGCCCGGCGATTGCCGCAGAAGGCTCTCCAATTCGCACTCGGCGCTGTACGGGCTTGGCCGGTTTCAGACGAGAAAATCAGTTTCGAATACCAACTGAAACGATTTCTCGAAGGCTCCCTGATGACTCCCGAGCGCGCGCACGTCTACTGGAACGGAACCTTCAGTGACGTACAAAAGCAGGCCCTGCTGCGCACGGAACTCCCACCAGCTCTCAACCGTGTTCTGGGCGAACTGCGCGATCGGTCCGCGGGCAACGACGATCTGGAGCCGTATTTGTGGTTCGATCAAAGATATTTTCTCCCCGACGATATTCTGAACAAGGCGGATCGCATGAGCATGGCGCATTCGCTCGAAGTGCGGCCGCCGTTCCTCGATCACCGGATCGTTGAATTCGCTGCCTCTTTGCCCGCGTCTCTGAAGATTCGCGGTTCCAGGCAGAAGGTTCTTCTGAAGGAGTTGATGCGGGATAAGCTCCCACCTTCGGTTCTTCGACGGCAGAAGATCGGATTCGATATCCCGGCGCACGATTGGCTTCGTGGCTGTCTGCGCCCGCTGATGATGGAGGTTTTGCTGGACGGTTCCTCCGATCACGCAAGACTATTCCGGCAGGAGGTGATCGCGACTTATATTCGCCAACACCTGGACAGACAAGTCAATGTTGGATACCACTTATGGGGCCTGATGGTGCTCTTTCTGTGGATGAAGAATTGGGGGATTCAGGCAGCGGCCTCCCGGGAGACGAGCGTTTGGATACAGCAAAAGACTGGTACCTATACCTAGGCGTTCTCCTGGTCTCGGCGGCTATCTACTTGGGATGCATTATTTCTCCTCCGTCGCTTATGGATGACGTGGACGCGGTGCAGGCACAGATCGCGCGTAACATGGTGAGTTCGGGCGACTGGGTAACTGCGCGGCTGGATGGTGTCCTGTATATGGAAAAGGCTCCCCTGGTGTACTGGGCCATTGCGGCCAGCTACATGATTTTCGGTGCGCACGACTGGGCAGCGCGGATCCCAATAGCCCTGTCGGCCATCGCTCTCTGTTGGTTGACGATGGCGTTTGGCGCTTGGGCATTCGGTAAGCGAGCGGGATTCTATGCGGGTCTGTGCATGGCCACATGTATTGGGCTGTTCTTGTTCACACGAGTTTTGATCCCTGATGTCATGCTGACCTTCACGGTCGCCCTCGCCCTGTGGGCGTTTCTTCGCGCTTTGGACGAAGAGGAACCTCATCCGCGCTTTTGGGCTTTCGTGCTGGCCGTGAACCTCGGATTGGGACTCTTGCTTAAGAGCTTGATCGGAATCCTGTTTCCGCTCGCGGCAGCTGCCATCTATCTTGGGATCACCCGCCAGCTCTTTTCTGCCGCCGCTTGGCGCCGGTTGCATCCCTTCAGCGGATTGCTGATCGTCTTGCTCATCGCCGCACCCTGGCACATTCTGGCCACCTTGCGCAATCCACCTTATTTTGCCTTCACCCTGCACAGTGGCCCGGGGGAATATCACGGCTTTCTTTGGTTCTTCTTCATCAATGAGCAATTGCTCCGTTTTCTGAATCTGCGCTATCCGCGAGACTACAACACCGTGCCGCGCCTCTACTTCTGGCTGCTGCACCTGGTGTGGCTGTTTCCCTGGAGTATGTATTTTCCCGCCGTGGCTAAACTCTCCTTCAAAGCGGACGATCGCGCCGGCCGAACCCGGCTTCTGGCGCTCTGCTGGGCGGGCTTCGTACTCATCTTCTTCACCTTCTCCACCACGCAGGAATATTATTCGATGCCTTGCTATCCCGCGCTCGCGCTCCTTTTGGGTTCAGCGATGGCGATCGAGAGTGATTGGATACGGCGCGGTACCCGCGCGCTCTCGCTGATTGCGGCCTGTGTTGGGCTGGTGACGCTGGCTCTATTCTTTCTCACTCGCCACCTCCCCGCACCGGGAGACATTTCGCAAGCGCTCACGCACCATCCCGGCGCTTATACGCTCTCCTTGGGGCACATGCAGGATCTCACTCTGGGGTCCTTTGCCTATCTGCGGGTACCTCTTCTGGTGGCTGCCATTGCCTTCTGCATGGGTGCGTTCGTAACCTGGAGATGGAACGGCCAGCTTGCATTTCTGGGCGCCGCGCTGATGATGATACTGTTCTTCCATGCCGCTCGACTCGCCATGGCCGTCTTCGATCCTTATCTGTCGTCGCGGCCGCTGGCGGAGGCAATCTTGAAATCCCCGGAGGGGACGCTGATTGTGGATCACCACTATTACACGTTCTCTTCCATTTTTTTCTATTTAAACCGCACTGCGCTGCTGCGCAACGGCCGCTTCAATAATCTGGAATACGGCGCCTACGCTCCCGGTGTACCCGATGTGTTCATAGACGATTCGCAATTCACGAATCTCTGGCTTAAGCCGGAACGTTCCTACATCGTCGCAAACCAGAGTGTGGTTGCTCGACTAGAATCCATGGTTGGCGCTGAGCACCTCAACTTGGTTGCGGCGAGCGGCGGCAAGGTCGTTCTGACGAATCGTCCGGTGGCTATTTCCAGAGACGAACTGCCCGAGGCGATTGGCGTGGCGAAAACCGTTGCGCTGTTGTCCGAAGCGCACTGAGTTCAGTAGGCAAACGAGAGATCGGTAATCATTTTTGGGAACATTCGGTTTGGGAACATCCGGCGAGGAGGCCACATGAGGGTTGCGGTGCTGGGAGGCGATGGTTACTGCGGTTGGGCGACCGCTTTATATCTTTCAAGGAAAGGACATTCGGTTGCGATTGTCGATAATTTTGCGCGTCGGCAATGGGACCACGAACTTGGGGTACAGACCCTGACGCCGATCCGCCCGCTTTCGGATCGCCTCAGCGTTTGGCAGGATCTCACTGGGGAGACCATCGAGCTCTTTGTGGGCGATGTGACGGAGTATGACTTTCTGTGCTCAGTCATCCAGGACTTCGAACCAGATGCAGTGATCCATTTTGCCGAACAACGCGCCGCTCCCTATTCCATGATCGACCGCAAACATGCGGTTTTCACTCAGGTGAACAATGTCGTAGGGACACTCAATCTGCTATTCGCGCTAAGAGAGTTTCAGCCCGATTGTCACCTCATCAAGCTCGGCACCATGGGTGAATATGGCACTCCCAATATCGATATTGAAGAAGGCTACATCACCATCGAGCACAATGGGCGACGAGACACCGTACCGTATCCCAAGCAGCCCGGCTCCTTTTACCATCTCTCGAAAGTGCACGATAGTCACAACATCATGTTCGCCTGCAAGGCGTGGGGACTGCGCGCCACTGACCTCAACCAGGGCGTAGTGTACGGAACCATGACCGATGAAGTGGCCAGGGGCGAAGGACTCATCAATCGCTTCGACTACGATGAGGTCTTTGGCACCGTGCTCAATCGTTTCTGCGTTCAGGCGGCCATTGGACATCCGCTCACCGTGTACGGCAAAGGAGGTCAAACCCGCGGATTTCTGGATATTCGCGATACGGTACGGTGCGTCGAGATCGCATGTTTGAATCCTGCGGCCCGAGGTGAGTGCCGGGTCTTCAACCAGTTCACGGAACAATTTTCAGTTTTGGACCTGGCACACATGGTGCAAGCCGCCGGCGAAAAACTGGGCCTGACTATCGAAGTCGATCACCTTCCCGATCCGCGAGTGGAGGCGGAGGAACACTATTACAACGCGAAACACTCGAAGCTGATTGAACTCGGGTTGGAACCGCATTTGCTTTCCAATTCGCTGTTGGACTCGCTGATGAATGTTGCGTTGCAGTATCGCGACCGGGTCGATCCCGCGGTGATGATGCCGCGGATCAACTGGCGGCAGCCCCGCAACGAGCGCCGCGTGCGGACCAGCCGAGAACCCGTTCCTGTAGTCGAAACTTCTCTTCAGGTCGTGGGTGGATCAGGCGGGAAGAACAACGGAAATCGCGGCAACTCCAGCAACGCGCGCAGCGACTTGAAAAGCAAAACGGAACGCTGACGGCGAAGTCGGGCTCAGGCCGCCGTCTCGATATTGGGTGGAGTCGCCGGCACCAGCCGGCCATCGCGGATGTAGTATTCGCCATCCCGCCAGCGGATGCTGTTGCGCGTAAAACTGGTCAGCCAAATAACGAAAGCCACCGCGTCCCATACCGGGATCAGCCCCAACTTCTTCCAAAGCCCATCGTGCTTTAGGCCCCAAATGCCAATCATCCAAGTCATGGCAAAGCGGAGACCAAGGTAGGTGCCGAGATAACCGAGCGCAACTCCCACAGTGGGGCGTATCGCAATCGCCGCCAAGGACCAGGGCAAGCCCTGCGTAAGCAGCAGGCCGAGATGTCCCCAGGGACGCATATGGCGCATGACCACCACCCAGCGCAGGCGTTTGTGGAGCAGGTCGCGCAGCGAGTGATAATCGGCAACCGTCAAAATAGTGTAGGGCAATAGTTCAACCTCGTAGCCCTGTTCGGCGATCAGGCGGCCCACCAGCAAATCGTCGGCGGGACGGTTGTTAATCGCTCCATACCCGCCAAATCCGGCCAGTCGCGAGCGCGTGGTGGCAATGGTCGGCCCCAACGCAAACTTCACTCCGTCCAACTGACGCGCCACTAGGATTCCGGCATAGAAGTCGGAAAACATACCGATCGTCTGCAGACTTTCGGTGAAAGTCTTGTCTTTGATCGGCACATAAAAACAGGTCACAGCTCCCACCTTGGGATCGCCCAAAGGAGCAACCACGGTGCGCAGGTAATCGGGTTGCACGCGGACGTCACTGTCGCTGATTACAACGACTTCATGCTGCGCTTCGCTGACCAGGCGGGCCAACTTGACCACTTTGTCATTTGATCCTCGTCCGCCGGAGCTGAACAACACCCGTATGCGGCGTTCCGGAAAATCGCGCATCAGCTTCTGCAGGACGGGAACTGCCGGGTCGTCTTCCTCCCCCACGCAAAAAAGCAGCTCGTAGTCTGGATAGTCTTGCCGGCAGAAGCTGGCGAAGTTTTCATAGGTGTCCGGATCAAGCCCGCGAATCGGTTTTAGATTACTTACTGGCGGAGTAAAGCTAGGATTCGGTGCGTCTCCACGCGCGCTGCGGCCAAAGAATCGCCACGAACTGAACAGGGCAATCAAGTAATATATAAACGGGATGGCAGCGACGGCGAGGACTACATGGCGGATGCTGAAAATCATCGCGCCCCTCGCCCACCGAAGGCTAACAACCATGCCGAGGTGATGCTGCCCTCGCAGTATACGAGTCCAACCGGTAAAAACCGCCCAGCGATTTTATTTTTCACGAGAATTTCCAGCCTGAAGATTTTCGGATTCCACCATCTACAGCAGACCCGGAATGCGTCGCGCTTCAAGCTGTGCCGCACACCCGATTGTTGATCGGCTATTCCTTCCTGGCCATCGATGTAAGCTCGGGACGAGAGTTCAACTCCGCCTGGTGACTTAACAGAGGCCGGCCATCGTCCAATGGAGCTGACTTTCTTTCTTATCATAGTTTATAGTGACTAGTGTTGCACTCGGATGACGTTCCCGTTCTTCTTTGCCCTTCCCGGCAAGCCGACCGAGAGCGCGAACATTGACGCATTCGTAATGCTGAGGAAAGACGCTCGTCAGCCCGGCGAAGTGCTGGTAAACATAACCGTATTTCTTTTCTTTCCATAAGCATGCGAATGAAGATTGCCCATGTTCGCGAGCGTTCGCCGGTGGCCCGGTTTCGTAAAGCGGTCATTGGCGCATTCCTGCTCTGTATGGCAATCGGTTGCGTCCCCAGCACTTCTGGAGCCGATGTCCGCACTGATGTCCGAACTTGGGTTATCAACCTCTCGGTGATCGACGAAAAGAACCTGCCGGTGCCCGATGCGGCGGTTGAGCTTCGACTCCGCGATAAGCCCGTAAGTACTTCCACCTCAGACAGCACAGGAAAAGCGACGCTCAGGGTCGACCTCCCGGCAACCTATTCGCTGAGCATTCAAAAGAACGGCTACCTGCCCAGCGAGACCGCGTTGGCAGTCAAGGAAGAGAATGCTTCCCCGAATATCGATATCGATGTTGTGCTGAGTGCCGTGCCGCTGAGTCAGCAGAGCGTGGAGGTAAAGGGCGAAGCGCCCAATCCGATCACGGAATCCTCCAGCGCCCCCGCCACCTTGGCTCCCGCCCAAGCCAAGGACACTCCGTTACGCCCAGCCACATTGGTGGATGCCCTGCCGCTGATACCTGGAATCGTGCGCGGCCCGGACGGGAGCGTACGAATCGCGGGTTTCGGCGAAGACCATAGCGCGCTCCTGATCAATTCGGTGGATGTGACCGATCCCGCTACCGGGGGCTTTGGACTCAGTGTCCCGGTCGACAGCGTGCGGACCATCGAAGTATCGGAGATGCCCTACCTCGCAGAGTATGGGCGCTTCACCGCCGGTGTAGTCGCGGCGGATACGCGGCGCGGGGGTGAGAAGTGGGATTACAGTCTGAATGATCCGTTTCCCGACTTTTTCATCCGCAGCGGACATCTAGACGGTGTGCGGGATGCAGCTCCCCGATTCAATGTGAGCGGCCCCGTCGTCGCCGACCACGTGTATTTCCTCGAGGGCGTCGAATATCTACTCAACAAGCAGGAAGTCTACACCTTGCCGTTTCCTCAAAGCCTCAGTACTTCAAAGGCGTTCAATTCCTTCACGCAATTCGATGCGATTCTTTCTCCTAACCAGACCCTGACTGGCAGCTTCCATTTCGCTCCACATACGCTGCAGTATGCCGGGCTGGATTACTTCAATCCGCAAGCGGTAACGCCCGACGCGGATTTCCATGAGACGACTGGCACACTCACGGACCGGCTGGCCTTCGGCGGCGGGCTCTTGCAGAGCACGATCTCCAGCAGAGTGGTGAGTAGTGGCATAACCGCACAGGGAACGGCCGACATGGTGCTGACACCGCTTGGGAACCTGGGCAACTACTTCAGCCAGGAATCACGCCGGGCCAACCGTTTCGAATGGATTGAAGAATGGACACCGCGCACGTTCCACTTCGCCGGGCAGCACATCCTCAAGTTCGGATCGGTGCTCGCCCACAGCGAGAATGTGGGCTACTTTAACGCGCGACCAGTACAGATCGAGGATGCCGGCGGCCATCTGCTGCAACTGGTGAACTTCTCCGGCGCGGGGGCGTTCGACCTTGCCGACATGGAGCCCGCAGCGTTTGCCCAGGACCACTGGGTGCTCAATTCTCATCTGGCAATTGACGCCGGCCTGCGTCTCGAAGCGCAGACGATTACGTACACCACCCGCGCGGCTCCACGCACGGGTTTCGAGTGGACTCCTGACGCCGGGCAAACGGTGGTTCGCGGCGGCATCGGTGTCTTTTACGATTCCGTCCCGCTTGATGTTTATGCGTTCAGCAGCTATCCCGAACAGTCGATCACGAGTTACAACTTGAACGGCGTTCCGGTGGGGCCCCCGGTGCACTACATCAACCTCACCGCGGAGGCGGCGCAATCGAATTTCCCGTTTATCGACAGCGCACAGAAGAGCGGCAATTTCGCTCCCTACAGCGTGGCTTGGAACGTGGCCTTCGAGCGCTCCGTGAATCGCTTCTTACTGCTGCGCGTGAAATACCTGCAGAGCCACGAACAGAATATGATCACGCTGCAACCGGAAGTGGTTCAGAAACAAAACGCGTTTGTGCTCGGTGACTCCGGCCAGGCGCACACGCGACAAGCCGAGTTTACGGCGCGGATCGGGACGGCTTCCAATCGCCAGTTTTTCTTTTCTTATGTTCGACAATATGCCTATGGTGCCATCAGCGACGCCAACTCTTACCTCGGAAACTACCCTTTCCCGGTGGTACGCGACAGTCTCATGGCAAGTTTGCCAAGTGAAATTCCCAATCGGTTTCTGCTGTGGGGCTCGTACGCTTTTCCACGAAAGATCCTGTTGATGCCGCATGTGGAGTTTCGTAACGGCTTTCCCTACCAGCCGACCAACGAATTTCAGCAGTACTTGGATGCGGGCTATGGTCCGCAATACCGTTTCCCGAGATATTTCTCGCTCGACCTGCGAGTTTCGAAAGATATTCAAGTCGACTCGAAACACGCAGTGCGCCTTTCGGGCACAGTCCGTAATCTGACCGATCATTTCAATCCGCTCGAGGTGCACTCGAACATTGCCGATCCGCTGTATGGCACCTTCTTTGGCAACAACGGTCGGCGAGCTGTGCTCGACTTCGATGTTCTTTTCTGATCGGGACGACTTGCGAGCATGACGCTGCCGGGCTCCCCTTACGGAGAAATAATCCGTTGGACTCACTTTTCTATTTTCTACCGAAAGAACGAAACCTGAGGAGAGGTTTCTGGCCGGAGACTACATCCCAAGAAGCCAGACGTGAGGGTAAAACAATTGGACAATGGTATCGACGATACCTTCGTATCAAGTGTGCGGGAGGAAGTTTCCTTCGCTTTGAATCGATTTTTGGACTAGCTGGATGGAGAAAAGCCGTATGCCTCAGGCATGAAGAAACTGCAGTCGATACGAAAGTATGGGCAATACCATCGTCCAATTGCGCGGCCCATTTTGTTCTGGCTGAATGGTGACAGCTTTATGCTGCCGGGTGGTTTGTGTCACCCAAGCGACGATTTCGGATCGAAGTTCTAAGTTCTTGAGATTGTCGTCGGCTATGTGTGCATTCGCTTTTAGCATCTTTGAGGTTCTTTGATTGCAAGGCGTCTGCTCAGCGTTGGGCAGATCGACGTTACCCTAAGTTCTTCGGTTGAAATGAACAGCCTATATCCTGACGTCAAGAGAAAGGAAGTTTTGGATTCACGAAGGAGACCGCGACATCCGTATAATCCAATACCTGTGAGGAGGCGCAGTGACGAAAACCACGAGCTTTCAAATGGACATTCGCCCGCTCTTTACGGAGCGAGACATTCAAGGCATGAGCAAGGCGTTCAACCTGGGAAGTTACGATGACGTCAAAAAGCACGCTGGCGCCATCTACGATCGCATTCGTGGAATCGGCGGCGCCGTAATGCCGCCGCCACCACCAAAAGGAGAAGGTCCCTGGGAGCAATCTCGGATTGAACTATTCGCCAAGTGGATGGCGGACGGGCTCCAACCTTAGTCGACAACGATACGCGGCGTAAAAGAGTCGTACACTCCGATTCCGCTGAAGCGTTCAGCTTCTTATCAAATTGGAGGCTCAGGATGAACGGTCAACAGAAGACGGAGCAGTGTTCTGGAGTGCGAGATCAAGAGATCCGTGCGGCACTGGATCGGCATTGGGCGGCGTCCAATGCCAACGATTTTGAAACGGAGCACCTCATCTATCACGAGGACGCGGTGCTGGACTACCCGCAGTCAGGCGAGCGAACCCGCGGTCGACGCAACATACGGAACCAACGCGCTAGTCAGCCGAGCACAAAACGGTTTACTGTCCGACGAATCATTGGCGGCGGTGATCTTTGGGTCACCGAATTCATCCTGACCTATGACGGCAAGCCGTCCTACAC
>Ga0074046_10000125_pt1 | contig 65114 bp, 56 predicted proteins | sample BogForMeECP23OM3_FD_94441 | JGI IMG/M metagenome (GOLD analysis project Ga0074046, IMG submission 94441) | Bog forest soil microbial communities from Calvert Island, British Columbia, Canada - Bog Forest MetaG ECP23OM3 | ecosystem: Environmental > Terrestrial > Soil > Wetlands ... | reverse complement strand
GCATTCGGTATCATCCGAGGGCAACGGAGACAGACGCCTGGGTGGGTGCCCCTAAACCACAAAGCAAGCACAGCAAACAGGGAACGCGGCCACACGCGGAACTGTTGCTGCGGTTGTATCTTGAGAGTAATCCGGAGGCGCTCTGCCTGGTGCGCGCAACGCTGCAAAGAGCAACCGAGGTCGTCCACTTTGAGGAGCCGGATTCCCGGGCCATTGTCCGTTCCGTGGATGAGGCCCTGGCAAACGTGATTCGGCATGCTTACAAAGGTAGACGAGGCTTCCCGATTGAACTCACTTGCCGCCGCTTGTTCGCTGGTTCTGAAAAGGAAGTGCCTCGCGGGCTAGAGATTACACTTTCCGACTCGGGTACTCCTGTCAATCCGAAGAGGCTCCACGGCCGGCGCTTGGAAGAGATTCGGCCTGGCGGCCTGGGACTTCATTTTATGAAGCAAAGCATGGACGTAGTAGAATTCCGCCGCAAGAATGGCAAAAACCTACTGCGTATGGTGAAATATCTGGCCCCGTCCAAGCCACAAGTAAGGTCAGAGGGAGAATAGACTGTGCACATTGCTGCTCGACTGTCCGAGGGTGGAGTTATCCTCGATCTTTCCGGTGATATCGATTTGGCCAATTCGCCGACGATGCGCAAGGCGCTTTTGGGGGAGATCAAGGAAAAGCATACTCGAAAGGTATTTCTTAACCTCAAGAATGTGCGCTACATCGACAGCTCCGGAATCGCCTCACTCGTTGAAGGCCTGAAGGCCTCCCGCGATAACGGTGCGCGCCTGATTCTTTACGGGTTGAGCCGCTCGGTGAGAGAAGTGATGGAACTTTCACGCTTGCAGAAGATCTTTGAAATCTACGAGAGCGAAGAACAAGCACTCTCTTCGTAGGGCTCCAAGCTTTCCGCAAACAGGTCGGCGGCTTCATTGGAAATTGCTCGAAAAATCGGCAGCTACGTTTTGGGTGGGCTCGCCTACGTCGGCGCATTGACCACTCTGGCAATGCGCGCAGCCTATTTCACATTCATTGGCCCATTCCAAGGCAAGCCGGCACGGATTCAACAGTCCGTTTCCCAGGCCATGGAGGCGGGGGTACGTGCCCTGCCCATCCTTTCTTTGATCACTTTTTTTATTGGCTTGATTTTGGCCCTGCAGGCCGCTTACGAATTGCGGCGGTTCGGAGCGATGGGTTTCGTCGCCAGTGCTGTTGCGTTGTCTATGACCCGCGAACTGGGCCCGCTGATCACCGCCGTCATTGTCATCGGCCGGTCGGGTTCCGCCTTTGCTGCCGAAATCGGGACCATGAAAGTTACTGAGGAGATCGACGCCCTGGAAACCATGGCCATCGATCCCGTGGGTTTTCTTGTGGCTCCTAAGTTCGTGGCGATGATCATCATGCTGCCTTGCCTGACGATCTGGGCCAATTTCATGGGCATCCTAGGCGGTTCTCTCTTTGGTGTGCTGAAGGCGGACTTCACGTTCCAGCGCTACATCACTGCTTCCCTTGACGCCCTTTTCCTGCGCGACGTTCTCACAGGTTTAATCAAGAGCTTCATGTTTGGCATTACGATCACCGCGGTTGGATGCCTGGAAGGCTTCCATACTGGCGGCGGCGCGGAGCAGGTCGGTCGCTCCACGACCAAAGCGGTGGTGGTCTCAATTTTCCTTGTGATTTTGGTGGATCTCATCTTTACAATGCTGTTTTTCGTTCTGTCACAGGATTGAGCGCAATGACTGAGAAAACCAACATCCCTCCTGGCGGCGAAGACTTTTCGGGCCCGATGATTTCCATCCGCGACCTCCGGGTAAGCTACGGCGGCGGCCGCGAAATCCTCCATGGCATCAGCTTTGATGTGCAACGGGGAGAAACTCTGGTGATCCTCGGCGGCTCTGGCTCCGGAAAGAGTACACTCCTGCGTACACTTGTGGGCCTCGAGAAGCCTACTTCGGGAGAGGTTTGGATTCGCGGCAAGAATTTTGCCGCTATTAGCGACGCGGAGAGAGACGAAATTCGTACCCGCCTCGGAATGTCTTTTCAGGGCGGAGCCCTGTTTGGTTCGATGACTGTTGGCCAGAATGTCGCTTTGCCGCTGGTCGAGCATACGAAGTTGGAAACCTCTACCGTGGAGATTATGGTGCGCTTGAAACTGGATCAGGTGGGATTGTCTGGTTTCGAAGATTTTCTTCCCTCACAACTGAGTGGCGGGATGAAGAAGCGGGCGGCCGTTGCTCGCGCTCTGGCAATGGATCCGGAAATTCTGTTCTTCGACGAGCCCTCCGCCGGTTTGGACCCCATCATCGCGGCAGGCATCGACCAATTGATTCTGGAGTTGAAAAAAGCATTTCACATGACCATCATCGTGGTCACCCATGAACTTGCCAGTGCCTACTTGATCGCCGACCGTATGGTGTTGATCAACAAAGGCGACGTGGTGGCCATGGGCACGGTGCAAGAAATGCAGAACAGCAAGCATCCTAAGGTGCGTCAGTTTCTCGATCGTGTCCCCGAACCAGCAGTCGCTCAAGAACTGGATTATCTGCAAATGCTGACGGAACCTGCCTCGAAACAAGGGGAAGGCCGTCAGGGGAAGAGCAGGTAGAGATGGAAGCTAGGCGTGAACAGGTGTTCGTGGGGCTTTTTGTAGTCATCGCGACGGCGCTGCTGGTCGTGACGGTGTTCACATTGACGGGCGTGTTCGCCAGTTCCACCAGAACTTTCCATGCGAAGTTTCACAACGCCGCGGGATTAGAGCCAGGCGCCACAGTGCGCTTTGAAGGTGGTCCTAAAGTTGGGCGCGTGGAGAAAGTGAAGATCGATCCCACCGATCCATCTCTGGTGGACATGGAATTCAGCGTAAAGAACGACATTCCGGTAAAGACCGACAGCCGCGTAGCCATCTTGAGCTTCAGTCCATTGGGAGACAACCACCTGGAGGTCCGGGCCGGATCCCCCAAAGCCCCGCAAGCACCTAACGGTGCATTGCTGCCGGCCGATGCCTATGTAGGCTTTAATGACCTCACCGCGCAAATTAATGATTTGGCGCCCCAGGCTCAGCAGTTGCTGGCTAACTTGAACGATCGTGTCAACCAGTTAAAAGAGACCGTCGATCGCGTCAATGATCTCCTCAATGATAAGAATCGCGAAAACATCTCGGCTAGTCTCTCGAACCTCCGCGGGATGCTTGCGGAGAATCGACCGCAACTCAAAAGCACTCTGAACAACGTCAACGCAGCCACGCAGAAACTGAGCCCCTTGCTGGACCAGATTCAGAAGACCATCAATCAGGCGAACGGCACGCTGACAAAAGTGGATAGCCTGGTCGGGGACAATAAGGACGACGTGCGCGCTTCCGTCATCAAGCTGCGTCAATCGTTGGACAATGTTTCCACCATCACCGCCCAACTGCAGCGCCTGCTGGACGACAACGACTACAATATTGAAGAACTTCTGAATAACTTGCGCATCGCTTCGCAGAACTTGAAAGAGTTCACCGACACCGTCAAGACTCGACCCTCGACTCTTGTGAATCCCGGTAGCCGTCCCGACCGTAACCCTGGAGACCGTCCATGAAAATGCCTTCATCGCGTACTGCAGACCAGGAGAAGCTCACGCATCGTTCCGCTCGTCTGGGTCTCGGCTGCTCCCTGGCGGGATGCGCTTTAGTTGTTTTAGCTCTAGCTGGCTGCGGTAGCCCGCGGCCGGTCAAGTATTACCAGGTGACTTATCCCACGAAATCGGTCGTTGCGCAGGATGCCATCGACACCACCCTGATGGTGCGCACCTTCGAAGCCTCCCATCTTTATCTCGATGACAAAATGGTGTATGGATTCGATTCCCCCGAGATGGGCACCTACCAGTATCAACGTTGGGCGGATCCTCCTATTGAAATTCTGCAAAATGCTCTGGTCAGGGGGCTTCGTTCTTCCGGCCGCTTCAAGGCGGTTTACACACTTCGGGCAGATGCTGATGGACGATTCATCTTGGGGGGGCATCTATACGACTTCAAGGAAGTGGATGCAGCTACGATAGTAGCCCGCCTCAGCTACGAAGTTCGTCTGCGCGACCGCAAGTCCGGAACCACGGTCTGGGAACATTCCTACAGTTACGATGAACCTGCTACGGAGAAGAGCGTGTCGGCTTTTGTTGCCGCCATGGACAGGAACGTACAGCGCAGTGTTCAGGAAGTCCAGGCGGGGCTCGAAGAGTATTTTCGGGCACACCCCGTGCAATAGGTTTCCGGCGCGAATCCACTCGTAATCCACCTAGCAGGAACGGGAATTGGGCTTACACTGTCTTCCTGAGGGAAGACGAGGTCCTCCCTCCTTCGAAAACAGAGAAATACATGACACAGAGTTCTATAGACTCGAAGAGTTCAGCTAACCCGCCGGAAGCTGTGAAGCCAGCATTTCCGTTTCTAGATTTGAAAGCACAGTTCGCCTCCATCAGAGAGGAAGTGATGGAGGCCGTCTCTCGAGTTTTAGAATCCCGGCAGTTCATTCTTGGTCCGGAGGTACAGCAGTTTGAGGAAGAGATTGCCACGAAACTCGGCGCCAGATATGCCATTGGGTGTGCCTCGGGGACCGATGCCCTCATTCTTGCCCTCATGGCTGCGGGAATTGGTCCCGGCGACGAAGTCATCACGACTCCTTTCAGCTTTGTGGCCACGGCTGGTTCCATTGCTCAAGTGGGCGCGAAGCCCGTCTTTGTCGATATCGAACCCGCCAGCTTTAATATCGATCCCCAAAAACTGGAGGCGGCGATCACTTCGAAGACGCGGGCCATCATGCCAGTGCATCTCTTTGGGCTGCCCGCCGACCTCGATCCAATTCTCGCCGTTGCGATATCGAAAAAGCTCTTCGTTATCGAGGACGCGGCTCAAGCAATTGGCTCGCGCTATAACGGCCGATTCATAGGGACGATTGGTGATTTTGGTTGTTTCAGTTTCTTTCCTTCGAAGAATCTTGGCGCCGCCGGCGACGGCGGTCTAATTACCACCAACGATGCCACCATGGCTGAGCGCTTGAGAATGATCCGCGTCCATGGTAGTAAGCGCAAGTACTTCCATGACATTCACGGGATCAATAGCCGGCTGGATGCGCTACAAGCGGCAATCCTGCGGGTTAAACTCCGTCACCTCGACAGTTGGACCGCCGGGCGCGTGAATCGCGCGCAGCGCTACCGACATCTGTTCGACGAGAAGGGCTTGACGCGTTTTGTAAGGTATCCTGCAATTCCGCCAGAGCCCTTCCTTCACGTCTACAATCAATTCACAATTCGCGCCCAACACAGGGATGAACTCAAGGAATCGTTGAGCAAAGCAGGGATCCCGACTGAGATTTACTATCCTCTTTGCCTGCACCTGCAAAGAGCTTTCTCCGCTTTGGGCTATCAGCCAGGTCAGATGCCCATCGCCCAAAAAGTCAGCCAGGAGGCTCTCTCCCTCCCTGTATTCCCAGAACTGACAGATGCGCAGCAGGATTCAGTGGTCCACGCGATTGCGGGTTTCTACTTGAGCCAAAAATAATCCCGGCAACAGCGACTGAAGCAAGGAATCGCCATTGCTCTTGCTGAATATCTTTACAGGCCTGTTGTCTTTTGCAATGGCCGACGCTTTGGTTTTATGCCCTATGTAATCTGTGAGTTGCGACGCCCTGCTGAATTTCTGAACGGCTCCTGCAGTTGAGGAATTCATCTACCAGCGCTCTCGATGCCACTGACGAAATCGTCCAAGCTTCTTTTTCTTGAAGGCTAAGTTCCTCCTTTTGAGAATGTTAAGTGGACCTCTAACAAGCTGGAATTCTTTGGCCAGCCGATTGCCTTTTCTAGAAGCGAGAATCAGGAGTACAGGCCATAGAGGAGGTTCTTCATGACAGTCATTTTGATGCTCGCTATGTTCGCCATTTTTCTCACTATCGATTACGTGAGGAAAGGCAAAGAAGCACGGGAAACAGCAGCTGCTCGGGAAGAGGCCGCCTCGGTTGCGCCGCGCGTAGTGCCCACGATTGTGGCAGGCTTTGAACTCCCAGAGAATCGTCGCTATCACCCAGGGCACACTTGGGCGTTGCAGGAAAGTCCTACATTAGTTCGCGTTGGAGTCGATGATTTTGGTGCGCGCCTAGTGGGCAAGATTGATGAAATCAGTCTGCCTAAGCGTGGACAGTGGATCCGGCAGGGCCAAAAATTCGCGACTCTCATGCGGGATGGACAGAAGACGGAGCTCGTATCTCCAGTGGAAGGCGAAGTCACCAGAGTCAATGAGGCGCTCCTTGCAGATGCTTCCATGCTGAACAGCGATCCCTACGGCCAAGGCTGGTTCGTTTCGGTCCTTTCTCCGGACCTCACCACCAGTTTCCGCAACCTGTTGAATGGTACGCTGGCACGCAAGTGGATGGCCGACGCCTCCAGTCGTTTGCAGATGCGCATTCCAGCTCTCGCCGGTGCGGTCGCTCAGGATGGTGGTGTGGCCGTTCATGATCTGACCGTCCAGATGCCCACAACCAAATGGGCAGAGATCACCCGCGAGTTCTTTCTGACTTGATTAGGTTAACCTCCCCCAATTCGAACCGCGTCAAATCAGGCCCCGGCCACCCGACCGGGGCCTGATCCGATTTGGTGCGAGGATTGTTCCAAAAACGGGCAGCTGAAAGAACTTACAGTGGAATGTGATGCAAATCACCATGGCTGGTGCCCAACCGCACTGGAATTACTCAATTCCTCAGGCAAACTTGCCGTGGGCCACCGACTGCGCGGAAGGATTCATCACTGGCGTCGTCATCCCCGCTGAACTTCTACACAGTTCGCGGACATCTCCGTTTCGTCATTTGGCCCGGGTGTTCGGATGACTCTCCGCCAGCGCTCTGGCCTTATCGCGGCACGGTTCGTGCGCTCCACCACGGTTCAGGCCAGTTAATGAGTGCCACGATCATTCCCCGGTCTTCACCGCATGTCCTTCCCAGGGGAGAAGGTCGCTCCAGGGAGCATTTGAATTATGAGCAAAGGCATCCTCTACGATGCGACTTTGTGTATCGGTTGCAAAATGTGCGAAAAGGCTTGCGCCGAGCACCATGCGCTTCCCTATGACGACAATATTGCCGCGGAGCAAAAGCAGTCCGACCACAAATACACCGTTGTCCTGACGCAAAACGATAAGTTCATGCGTCGACTGTGCATGAACTGTCAGGATCCCACCTGCGCATCGGTTTGCCCGGTAAGTGCTCTTCGCAAAACCGCTCTTGGGCCGGTCACCTACGAAGCTTCACGTTGCATTGGATGCCGCTATTGCATGATGGCCTGTCCATTCTCCGTTCCCAAATACGAGTGGGGGAAAGCCTTACCCCTTGTACGCAAGTGCGATATGTGTGCCGACCGGTTGTCTAGTGGACTCCCCACGGCTTGCGCAGAAGCTTGTCCTACGGGTGCAACGAAATTCGGTGAGCGCGATGACTTGGTTGTGGAAGCCCAAGATCGCATCACGAAAGGGCAGGGACAGTACATAGACTATATTTACGGGCTAAAAGAAGTGGGTGGCACGTCGGTGTTGCTGCTCTCCAGCGCGCCCTTCGAGAATTTCGGATACAGGACGGATCTCAGCACTGAGGCACTACCACCGCTCACTGGTCACGTCCTCTCGCACCTTCCCGATGTGGTCGCCATTGGTGCCGTGGCACTCGGAGGCATCTGGTGGCTCTGCAACCGTAAGGAGGAAGTCGCGGCGGCAGAAGGGCGTCAGGCACCCAGTAAAGCGTAACAGGAGAGGCTCATGTTCAAGGTGAAACTCACATTTTGGAGGGTCGTGCTCGCACTTGTTCTGGTTGCTGGTGCCTACGCCACGCTGCTCCGATTCTTTCGTGGCTTGGGCGCTTCCACCAACCTCAATGACGCGTTCCCCTGGGGCATCTGGATTGGATTTGACGTAATGTGCGGCGTAATGCTGGCGGCGGGTGGGTTCACGCTGACTGCTTCCGTCTATCTCTTCAATTTAAAAAAGTTCAAGCCTATCGTCCGCCCGACGGTGCTTACCGCTTTTCTGGGTTACCAGTTGGTGGTCGTCGCCTTGCTATTCGATTTGGGCCGCGGCTACCGCATTTGGCATCCCCTGGTGATGTGGAACCCGCGGTCGGTCATGTTTGAAGTCGCTTGGTGCGTCACACTGTACTCCATTGTGTTATCGCTCGAATTTGCGGGCGTGTTTTTTGAGCGTTTCCATTTAACCAAACTGGTTAGCATCCAGAAAATGCTCTTGATCCCTCTGGTGATCGCCGGGGTCCTCCTCTCCACCTTGCACCAATCTTCGCTCGGCAGTCTTTATTTGATCGTGCCCAACAAGCTTCATCCTTTCTGGTATTCGCCCATGCTGCCGATCCTCTTTTTCCTCTCCGCGATTTGCGTCGGTCTGGCAATGACCATCTTTGAATCCTCCATGAGCGCCAGGCACTTCGGCAAACAACTCGAATTGCCATTGATCCAGTCCCTGGGCCGAACACTTCTGGTGATGCTTTGCATTTACACCGCAGTGCGTTTTCAGGACCTGTTTCATCGCGGAGCCCTGAGTTTGCTTAGCAAACCTGGCTGGGAGACAGGGCTTTTTCTTGCGGAGATATTTCTTGCTTCCGCCGCGCCCATCTGTTTGCTGCTCATTCCCAAGGTTCGGGAGAATCCCAGCGGACTCTACCTGGCGGCCGTTCTCTGTTTGCTTGGATTCGTCACCAATCGTATGAACGTGGCCATCACCGGGATGGAAGCCGCTTCCGGTCAACATTACTTTCCAAAGTGGACGGAAATCGCGGTCACTTTTGCCATCATCGGCGTTGGATTTCTCATTTTTTCTCTTGCTGTGAACTATTTGCCCATTTTTAGCCACGATTCGGTCAGTGAGCCAATCGCCGAGTTGGAAACCGTTCCGAGTGAGGTCCCAGAGCTCTCTAATGTCCGAACCTGATAACAAACCGGGTATCACTGCACGATGGGCAAGGCTCGCAAGCAGCCTGAGCGGCAAACTGCTCGTCTTGCTTGTCTCCTCCATGGCCGTGGTCTTCGGAGTTCTAGGTTATCTGAACATTCAATTGCACCGGCGCCATCTGGAAAGAGACGCTTTGGCCGATGCGGCCCGCACCAGCAGCGTCATCAAGCGTAATACCTCTTATTACATGCTCAGAAACCAGCGCGATGGCCTCTATCACATCATCACGGAGATGGCGGATGAGCCTGGCATGGTTCGCATACGCATCATCAACGATCAAGGCCGCATTAGTTTTTCTTCCGACCCCACCGAGATCAGCAAGTTTGTCGATCGCAACATGAAAGCACAGGATGCTGCTCCCTCGGGTAGCGATGCCATCCAAATATCGAACCTGAAGCAAAGCTTTCACACCTATCGCTTACCGAACAAAGAGCGTGCCCTTGGTGTCACTGATCCCATCGAAAACTCCCCAGCATGCAGCAGTGCCGAATGCCATGCCCACCCTGCCGAAGTAAAAACTCTCGGCATCCTGGACACGAACATCTCGCTGGCCAGCAGTGAACGCAATGTTGCCGAAAGTACCCAGCAGGTTCTGATCTATACGATCCTTGCGATTCTTGGTGTCGCTGTGCTCATCTCCGCTTTTGTCCGCCGTATGCTTGGTGGTCCTCTGCGTGCCTTGACAGAAGGCACCCACCGTCTGGGATCGGGCGATCTCGGCTACCAGATTCCTGTGCAGTCCAGCGGGGAATTGCAAGACCTGGCGAATTCGTTCAATACCATGAGCTGCCAGATCCAGGAAGCTCATAACGAAATCAATGCATGGAACCGCACGTTGGAAGAGCGTGTCGAGCAGAAAACGCGCGAACTCAGCGGCGCTCAAGAAGAAATGCTGCGGGTTGAGCGCATGGCCTCAATTGGGAAACTGGCCGCTGTCGTCGCTCATGAAATCAACAACCCGTTGGCGGGGATTCTCACCTATTCGAAGCTGCTCAAAAAAAGACTGAGTAGGGAACCTCAACCTAACGCCGAAAACATCAGCATGCTCGATTTGATGGAATCCGAAAGCCGCCGCTGCGGCGAAATCGTGAAAAATCTTATGACCTTTGCCCGCCCAACCTCCATGAATATGGAACCGTCGGATTTGAACGCGGTCATCGACCGCTGCGTGCGGCTGGTTCAACATCAACTCACGCTAAAGAGTGTCGAACTCCACCTGGATTTGGACCCGAAACTACCTGCGGTTCGCTGCGATACCGGCCAAATCGAGCAGGTCATTCTGGCGTTAGTTATGAATGCGATTGACGCTTTGCCCAATGGAGGCAATCTTTCACTTTCATCCCGAAAGACTGCCAATTCCGACGGAATTCAAATCGAGGTTCGCGATGACGGTGTTGGCATGCCGCGAGAAGTTCTTGCAAAGATGTTTGAGCCTTTTTTCACCACCAAAGAGCATGGCCGTGGTCTGGGGCTGGGTCTGGCGATAAGCCGGAATATTGTCGACCGCCATGGCGGCCGAATTGAAGTCTCTTCAGAACCCGGTCACGGCACCGTTTTCACCATTACTCTGCCATTGCAGGTCGCTGCGGCGTTGAAATCTAGTCCCGTCGGTGTGGCGGGACGAGGAGTATAAGGTATGGCCACAAAAGCCAATCTGTTGGTTGTTGATGATGAACTCATCGTTCGGGACTCCCTTGATAAATGGTTCCGCGAAGAAGGATATGACGTGGCCGTCGCGGAGAGCGCCCATGAGGCGCTGGCCAAAATGGCAGCAAAGCGCTTCGACCTCGCCCTTGTAGACATCAAGATGCCCGGCACAGACGGCGTTGAGCTTCAGCGTCGCATGCACGAAATCGATCCGGACATGCTGGTTATCATCATGACCGGCTACGCTTCGGTTGAGACAGCGGTCGCTGCGCTGAAGAACGGCGCCTACGACTACGTCTCCAAGCCATTTGACCCTGACGATATCGCTCACACAGTTCACAATGCGCTCTCTCATCAAAGAGCGCAGTTGGAGAATGCCCGCCTGCGCGAAACCGTCGCCTCCGTCGTGCGGCCTCAAGAGATCGTTGGCCAGAGTTCCGCAATGGTTCGTGTCTTCGAAGCGATTCAGACCGTTGGCCCCACAGAAGCGACCGTACTTATCACGGGCGAGAGTGGCACTGGCAAGGAACTTTGCGCACGCGCCATTCATGCTGCCAGCCCGCGCCACTATAACCCGCTGGTCGTGATCCATTGCGGAGCCCTTACCGAAACCCTTCTGGAAAGTGAACTCTTCGGCCACGAAAAAGGCGCTTTCACAGGAGCGCAGTACCGCAAGAAGGGCAGCTTCGAGGTAGCCGACGGCGGCACTGTTTTCCTCGATGAAATCGGCGACATCAGTTTGAAAACACAAACCGATCTGCTTCGGGTATTGCAGGAGCGCGAGATCACCCGCGTCGGAAGCACTCACCCGATTCATGTGGACTTCCGTTGCATCGCGGCAACCAACAAGAACATTGAAAAGCTTGTGGAAGAAGGGAACTTCCGTCCAGACCTGTTTTATCGCCTCAACGTGTTCCAGATACAATTGCCCGCGCTTCGTGAACGCAAGGGTGACATTCCCATCCTGGTCGAGCACTTCATTCGTAAATTTTCTGCCTCCATGAACAAACGCATTACCCGCGTCGCGCCTGCGGCCATGGCCCTTCTGGACCACTATCAATGGCCCGGAAATGTTCGGGAACTGGAAAATGCCATCGAGCGCGCCATGGTAGTTGCCCAGGAACCGGAAATCCGCGAAGAAGATTTCGCGTTACGCCTTCCTGTTGCGGAGCACCTCCCGCGCACTCTCGAGGACGTCGAACGGGACCACATTCTTTCCGTCCTCCAGGAATGCAAAGGCAACCAGACCGTTGCCGCCGAAGTCCTCGATATCGACCGGGTTACCCTTCATAACAAGTTGAAAAAATATGGCTGGAAACGAGAGGCGGCGTCTGCGCTGTGAACCAGATTCAGCTTCTGCCGTTCGGTGCGGTTCCGGCTAAGCTTCTTGCGGAACTCCGCGACGGTTTGAGCCGAGAATTTCTGGTGTCCTGCGAAGTACTTCCGCCGGAGCCGGATCCGCGTTTCGCGTTCAATGTAACGCGCCAGCAGTATTTATCCACCGAAATTCTTGCGCAAATGATTAAACGAGAGACGCCATCCCCGGGGCGACTTCTAGGCATCACGCTGGTTGACCTGTACATCCCGATCCTGACGTTCGTATTCGGCGAGGCACAATTGCAGGGAAGCTGCGCGTTGGTTTCCGCCCACCGGCTGCGCCAGGAGTTCTATGGCCTTCCCCCGAATGAAGTATTGTTTCACGAACGACTTCTTAAAGAAGCCACGCACGAACTCGGGCATACCCTCACTCTTTCGCACTGTGAAGACTATCAGTGCGTGATGTCACCTTCGCATGGAGTGGAATGGATTGACCTGAAAACCAGCAGATTCTGCACTGCTTGCCGCTCTTCGGTCCGCGGCAGCAAAGCCGTTGAGTCCGCGCTCTAAAGGCCAGTCTTGAATCTTGCCATCACTTGGCGCGGAAAAACGTTTCTCACCACCACATAAAGAATTGGAATGAAGATCAGATTTAGTGTCGTTGCGGCGATCATTCCTCCGAACACCGTGGTACCCACAGAAACGCGACCGGCGGCGCCTGCCCCCTGTGCCAACATCAGCGGTACGACCCCAAGGATGAACGCCAGTGAGGTCATTAATATAGGTCGCAACCGGATACGCGCAGCCTCGACCGCCGCATCCAGAGTGGAGAGCCCGTCGTCCTGCAGTTGCTCTGCGAACTCCACGATCAAGATGGCGTTCTTGCTTGCCAAGCCAATCAGCATTACCAGTCCAATTTGACAATACACATCGTTCGTGAGCCCTCGTAGGCCCATGGCTCCCAGTGCGCCCAAAAGCGCGACCGGCACTCCCAGGAGCACGATAAAGGGAAGGACGTAGCTCTCGTATTGGGCCGCGAGTGTGAGATACACGAAAATCAACCCCAGCGCAAATAGGATGCCTGCTTTTCCGCTGGAACGGATTTCCTCCAACGAGAGACCGCTCCATTCGAATGTCATTCCCCGCGGCAGGTTTTTTCTCGCCACCCTTTCCATCGCCAACAATCCCTGTCCAGTGCTGACACCGGGGGCAGCGCTGCCGGATATTTCGGCCGACCGGAACAGATTGAAATGGGTGATGACCTGAGGGTTCGCATCCTGCTGAATTTCCACCACGTTGTCCAAGGGAATCATCTTGCCGCTATCCGAACGAAGATAATAGGTACGGATATCCTTGGGATCGGAGCGGAATTTCTGATCCGCCTGCAGATACACTCGGTATGAGCGGTTATTGAAATCAAAATCATTCACGTAGACCGACCCCATGAATACTTGCAACGCGTCGGTGATCTGCGAGATCGGAACCTGCAAGCTTTTGGACTTGTCGCGGTCGATTTTCACCAGGATCTGTGGATCATTCGCCGTAAAACTGGTGAACAGTCCTGCCAGTTGTTTGTCAGCGTTGCCCGTCGCTACCAAATGGTCGGCGCTGTTCGCCAGAGTCTGCAGCGTGTTTCTGCCAAGGTCTTCCAATTCAAACGTGAAGCCTCCCACTTCGCTGGCGCCTTCAATGGCCGGTGGATTGAAGGGCACGACCAGGCCGCCGGGAATAGCCATCAATTGCCCGCGCAACCTCTCTACCACCGTTGCACCCGAATGCTCCTGACCCTTTCGTTCACGGAAATCTTTCAAGTCGGCGAAGATCATGCCGCGATTCGGCGCTGTCCCGCTGAGCCCGAAGCCCACGATCGTAAATGCACCACGAATTTCCGGGATCTTGCCTAGCAAAGCCTCGGCCTGCGCGCACAGGTCTCGGGTGTAGTCTAGCGAAGCCCCTTGCGGAGCCTGAACCAACACAATCACATACCCTTGGTCCTCTTCCGGGATGAATCCACTGGGAATGTGGATATACAGACCATAGACAGCAAAGAGTGCGAGCGCAAACGCGCCAAGGGTGACGATTTTCCACTCTGCCGCTGCATGAACGGCTTTCTTGTAGAAATCCGATCCTGCGCGGAATGCTGAATTAAACGCGCGAAAGAAAGCTCCTTGTGCGCGCTGACGGTGATGGCCCAGGAAGATTGCTGAGAGTGCCGGCGTCAGCGTCAATGCATTGAACGCGGAGATAGAAACGGAAAACGCAATCGTCAGCGCAAATTGACGGAACAATGTGCCGGTTGTCCCCGGAAATAGCGCCACCGGTACGAACACGGACACCAGAACCAGCGACGTTGCGATCACTGCTCCGGCCACTTCTTTCATTGCCACACTGGCCGCGTTGTGTGGTTCGGAAATCCCCTCGACAATATGGCGTTCGACATTTTCGATCACCACGATTGCGTCATCCACCACCAGTCCCGTCGCCAGGGTGATGCCAAACAGCGTTAAGGTGTTGATCGAAAAGCCCAGCAGCTTGACGAACATAAACGTGCCGATCAGCGATACTGGGATCGTAATCGCGGGAATGAACGTCGTCCGCCAATCTTGCAGGAAGACGTAAATCACCAGCACGACCAGTCCAATTGCCTCCAGCAGCGTTATAAGTACATCCTTGATGGATTCCCCAATCACCTCCGTCGTGTCAAACGCGATGGCGTATTTCAACCCTGGCGGGAAATTCTTGGCCAGACGTTCCAGCTCCAGTTTCACGCCGCGGTCCACGTCCAGCGCATTGGCTCCGGGAAGTTGCGAGATCGCAATGCCCATCGAATCGTGTCCATTAAATCGCACGATGCTTCCGTAATCCTCGGCACCCAACTCCGCACGCCCGACATCCTTCAAGCGGACCAGCGTTCCATCGGTTCCGGTTTTAAGAATTATGTTGTCGAATTCTTTCGGTTCGGAGAGGCGGCCGACAGCGCGAACACTGATCTGGTAGGCCTGCCCCGTTTGAGATGGAGGCTGTCCTACCTGGCCCGCCGCCACTTGGACGTTTTGTTCCTGCAATGCCGCAAGTACATTTGTTGCGGTCAGACCGCGTGCAGCCAGGCGCGAAGGGTCGAGCCAGAGGCGCATCGCGTATTTTCGTTCTCCGAAGATCGTGGCATCGCCAACACCGGGGACCCGCTTCAACGCATCTTTGACGTAAACGTCGAGGTAGTTGCTGATAAACAGGCTGCCATACTGACCGTTGTCCGCATACATTCCCGCCGCAAGAACAAATCCGGAAAACTGTTTGGTGATGATGATACCCGTGTTCTTCACTTCATTTGGGAGGCGTCCGAGTGCCTGGTTCACACGGTTCTGCACGTCGACAGCGGCCAGATCCACGTTGCGCGTGGCGTCAAACGTCACTGTGATTTGGCTCGTTCCGTCGTTCCCGCTGGACGAACTGATGTACTTCATCCCCGGCACGCCGTTGATGGCCTGTTCCAGGGGAATCGTTACTGCGGATTCTACAGTTTGCGCGTTTGCCCCAATGTACGCGCTTGTGACCAAAACTTGGGGCGGCGCCAATTCCGGAAATTGCGCAACAGGCAATGATGGAATTGCAATTGCTCCTCCCAGAATGATCAGCAGCGCACAAACAGTCGCAAACACAGGGCGCCGGATGAAGAAGTCTACAAACAAGTACCTTCGCAACCTTTCTCTCGAGAGAGTCGAGGCGGTTCGCTTCTCGCGTTTCTAGTTACTTGTGCGTCGCCCCCGGCGAGGCCTCTCGCCCGCTGCCGGCTTTTGTGGCCTGAATTTGTTCGGTCACGGGCATCCCGTCCTGGAGAAATTGCAATCCCGAAACGATGATATGGTCTCCAGGGTTGATCCCTTCGAGGACCGTATAGTCATTCCCGGCGATTTCGCCTAGTTTCAGGAGCCGCTGCCGCGCAACTGTTGCTCTCTCCTCCTTTACCGCCGCAAACGCAAAAAATTGCCCGTTGATTCGCTGTATCGCAAGCACTGGTATGACTTGGCCGTCGCGAGTGCCCCAAGTGATCTGTGCGCGGACCTGTTGAGCGATCCTGAAATTGACTTTAGCGTTGCCAAGCGCTGCCTTGGCCAGCACAGTTTGCGTCTCAGGGTCCACTTGCGGAGAGACAAATGTAACCTGCGTTTCGGCGAGCCCAGTGCCGTTCTCATCCATGATCTTGACGGGTAGTCCTGCGCGTAGGTCTTTTGCGCGCGACGCCGGGACATAGATGTAGGCCTCCAGGGCTCCGGGTTCATCGACGGTCGTCAGAACCGTGGAAAAGGTTACGCGATCCCCCACTCGAACCGGGATGTCTCCTACGATGCCATCCATCGGCGCGCTCACGCGGTAATAATGGAGCTCAACGTTTTGCTGCTGCACTTGATGTTCCAACGATTTGAGTTGGGCCACAGCGGCATCGTAGCTCGTTTGCGCGTTATCGAATTCTTGTTTCGAGATCACTCCCGCCTCAAACAATTTCTGTGCGCGCTCCAGAGACACCTTGGCAAATCGTACATTGGCTTCCTGTGCCGCGCGCGTCGCTTCCTGACTGTTGACGGTCGCTTCCTGCTTCAGCGGATCAATTTGTAGCAAAGCGGCTCCCGCTTTGACGCGATCGCCCGACTTCACGAGGATTTTGGTAACTTGCCCCTCAACCTGCGGATTGAGCGTCGCGGAATGCCTCGACTTCAGAATGGCCAGATATTCCGTCGAATTGGAGAGCCTCTGAGACTGCGAAATCATAACCTGTACCGGCATCGCCGCTGGCGCCCCACTGTCGGAACCGCCGGCATTTGATTTCGCACTGCAACCAACAAATAAGAGAAGGGCAAATGAGATCAAGAGCAGGGGCACGAGAGAACTATGCCTCTCGAACCTCCTCACGGAGCAGGAGGACACAACGGTTTGCTTTTGCTTGGACATATGGATCGCACTCAATGTTACGCCAAGGAGCGCTTTTCTGAACAGGTCCGAAGCGCTTCTATGGTCCGTCTTCGCAGACCGGCTTCAGTACATGTCGGAGGGATCGATTTTCTTTCCGGACAAACCCAACTGTAACACTTCAATACTTTCCGGACGATCAAACACTTTTCCCGGCCACCAATGCTTGATCAGAATCCGGAATCCGCCGAAGGCAATACCGGTAATTGTCGCCACCACCAGAAACAAGCTCGTGAACAGGAAAATTTTGTACAGCACGCGCACCATTGGCGGGTCGGTCAGCGACTGATGTGGCTCGTTCCAAGTCACTTCCGTCTCGTAATTCACCTCGTCCCGGATGGCTTGGGCGTGCATCTCGGAAGTAGCCGCAAATACGAGCGAGAGCAGGGAAGCCTTCCGTTCGACAGTTACCCCGGCTTGTTTTGCCGCGGTGGGAAGCGCCTGCTCCAGATGGTGGCGGTGGTTCTCAGCTACTTGCGGCGTGGGGTAATCCAGAAGCAGCAGAACGCCGCTTCCGTGCTCCCCTTGATAGCGCGCCAGAATCGCCTCGGCTCCATTTTGAAAGCCAACCTCTTTGGCCAAATCGGCATAGGCCCCCTGATTTAGGGTAGCCATTGCTGCTCGAAACGCCTCCGGACCTAACGCATACCTTTCCGATCCGAAGATTCGCCATTCCGTGGGCAAGTAACCTTTCAGAGGGGGCAACGGAGCAGGGTCAGCTTTGGATTCCAGCACGCCAACAATTTCGTGCAGGCTTTCCGGCTTCGTGTTTGGCGCGAGAGTAGCTTGCAACACAAGGTTGCCCACCAGAATCTGTCCACTATTCTGGCCAAGCGCGGAATCCTTCCCGACTCCCATGTTGCGCATGCCAGGGGCCAGCAAAAATGTATAAAACTCATAGGCGCTGCTAGGATCCTTCAGCCTAAAGAGCCGTAACGTGGTTTCATCCTGGCCGTTGTGATAGGACCGCTCTTCAATAGAGACAGAGCCGGACTCTTGAAGCACCTGCCCAGCATTCGCGCCACGGACCCAATCGCTTCCCAGATCTTTGGTGGTCAACGTTCTCACCGGGCCAGAAAATTCCCATGGTCCAAAGTGGTCGGGCAGAATAGTGTTCTGAGCGCGGACACTCGAGCCCAGGCAGGCGGTCAACACCAATACGACAATCAGCTTTCGCATGACAACCTTTTCTTTAGATGCCTATAGCCTACTTTTGGTTCCTGGATTGTTCAACTGTGGCGACCACCGGCACGCGAGTGGGCCTCGCGGAGCTGTTCACCGCCATGCTATTCAGGCTTTGCAGGTAAACTGACACGCCTTGGTACACACCTTCCGCAATATGCTGCCGGTGCTCCGGTTTCTTCAGAAGTTGTTCGTCAGAGGCGTTGCTCAGGAATGAAATCTCCGTCAGGATCGACGGCATGTCCGCTCCAATGAGCACCACGAATGGAGCCTTACGAACCCCTCGATTCTTTACCGGTTTGGCCGTTTTCTGGACTCGTTTTGCAAGGGAATCCTGAACGTCTCCGGCCAATTCCTTGGACTCGTCAATTTTCTCGGTCCGCGCAATTTTCTTCACCAGATCTTCCAGGTCGTGAATGCCCTCTTGGGACACCGCATTTTCCCGCGCCGCCACTTCCATGGCTTCGGGGGAACCCTTCATATTCAGGTAGTACGTCTCCACTCCGCGAGCGCCATGATCCGGACTGGAATTCGCGTGTATGGATACAAACAAATCGGCCTTCGCTTCATTCGCAATGTGCGTACGCTCTTCCAACGGTATAAACGTGTCATCTGAGCGCGTGAAGACAACGTCCGCGCCAGGCAGCTTTTGCTCGATCAACTTACCGAGCCTCAGCGCAACGTCCAGGCAAAGATCTTTTTCCATCAAGCCCGTCGGACCGATCGTGCCGGTATCGTGGCCGCCATGGCCCGCGTCGATCACGATTCGGTTGATTTTCAATCCCAAGGCGCGCGTTAACGTCGATTGGCCGTCGCGGGTGGGCAATGGCACCGCTACCGGCTGCACCAATTCCGGCTTGTTCTTTTTTGTTGAGCTTATCGGCTTCGTTAAAGAAGTTTTGCTGGGTTCCGGCAGAATCTTTGGCGCGGGAACCAAAGTAGCCGTCTCTCTGGCCTCATTCGAGTCATTTGGCGGTGCAGTTGCACTTGTTCCAGTGGAGGCCATGTCCGTAGCGGAATTTGCTTCCACTACCGGCGCAGTCGGATCGTCCGCAACCCTACTCTTGCTGGTTCGGGCCGTTTCCGTCGGATTTGCCTTATCTCGATTGGTCGAGGAATACAGCTCAATTACGAGTCGCGTCGGTTTCTTCGTTAGCGACACCGCGTAGTCTCGCACTCCACTAACGTCCAGCACCACGCGAACTACACCGGACTGATTTTGCGCCACTCGCACTCTGGTCAGCACTCCTCCACTCACATGGACGTTTGACCGCGCCATCGCCGAGCTGAGCTTCGCCGCATGGAGGTCAAAGTAGATGCGGTCTGGGTTCGCGATCCGTCCAGAAGCAAACTGGACGGAGTCTTCCAGCTCGATAATGACCTGAGTGCTGTCAGCTGTCACACTCGTCCGAATCTTCTGCACCCTTGGCACGGCAACTGCCTTCGCCGGTTCGCCCCCGCTCAGGGTTTTTCGAGGATCGCTCGATGCAACCTCAGGCCTGATGGCCGGTGCGGAGGGCTGCACCACCGAGCTTTTTGCAACAACGTCGCCGGTTTCTGAGCCTTTTCTTAAAGCCAGTTCCGCCAGCGCTTCTTGCACTTCTCGCTTATGGGTAGACCGAGGATACTTCTTCGAGAATTCCTGATAAGTCTTCGTGGCTCCCGCCAGATCGCCAAGTTGGTCTTTCTGCAGATTTGCCAACCGAAGCATGGCGTCTTGTACATGCCTGCTGCTCGGGTAATCATGAACCAGATAAGCATAGGTGTCCGCGGCGCTCTGATAGTAGCTCCGGCCGAATCGATCTCCCATTTCCGTGTTGAGTTCAGCCACAGCAAACAGGGCATCAGGTACCTCGGCGGCATGCGGCGTAATCAGGTAAACCCGCTGGTAGCCGGCCACGACTTTCTTGTATTCCGCAAGCGTTCGTTGGTCTGCTACTTTGCTGTTCAGCAGTCCACGCAATTCTTCCGCACGAGCAAATTGAGAACTCGCTGCTTCGCGCTTTACGCTGGAGTCGGTGGAAGTCGCGCTCAAGGGGCAGGGAATTAAGCCCGCCATTACAAAGACAAAACCCAGCGAAACGGCGGCGAACATCTTGTGGAAATTTTTTGCTACCCGGTTCATCCGCGCCCCATTGCTCCCCAGTTTCCCGTGCCACGCCTCAATAGTCATTCGTAAATACGACTCTTCCACTCGGTTCAACGACGCGATGGATTTGATTGGCTCGCACATACGCGCTGTCGAGCCGTCCCGACCCGGGCCGGAAGTACGCTTCCTGCACCCGCTGTACGTAGTTTCGAGTTTCCCGATAAGACGGTATTCCATGCGCTCGATCCACTGCCCCTTCCCCTGCATTGTACGCCGCCAAAGCCAAATCCAGGTTACCGTTATAGCGCTCCAACAAAGTCTTGAGGTACTTAACCCCTGCGTCCACGTTTTGTTTTGGACTGAACGCGTCGTTCACTCCAAAGCGCTGGGCGGTCGTAGGAATCAGTTGCATTAATCCCAATGCACCTTTACGCGAAATTGCTGCCGGATTCCAGTTCGACTCCGTTTCAATTACCGCTCGCACCAGCGCTGGATCCACGTGATGCCGCTCGGCGGCCTCTCTCACCAGCTTTTCCACCCCATCCCGGTCGATGTTCACTGCCGGCCTGTTCTCGCCCATGAAGGAAATCTCTCCAGGCATGTAGATGGTTGTGCGTGGTTTAGCCGGAGCCAGTCTTACCGGGGCCGGATCCGCATTCACGAACATGCGCCGTCCGGATGCGTCCGTCATCGCGGCAATTTGTGCCGTAGCTGATGGGGTTGCGGCAAGCACGCCAGCAAACGCCACAAACAGAAAAAGCACGGCACGCATCACCATGAGGCTTCGAGTTTGACCGCTCCGCCTTGGGGAAGGCATTGGTTTGTACACTAAATCCACAAAAGTGCGCTCCCACCGCGTGTCATCGAGAGGGTTGGCACAGTTTTATTTTGAGTCCCTGCCTGCCAGCAAGTATTGCTGAATGCAGCACTTGCGGAGACACAGCCCGGCGCTACCAGTGATTATAGCAATGGTTCGAGTAAGGAAGGGACGCTTTGCAAGGCACTTTTTAGCGCCGATGTGTCTTTTCCGCCAGCTTCGGCCAAATCCGGTCGTCCCCCGCCGGACCCTCCTACCTGTTTGGCTAACGCCTGTATCAGCTTGCCAGCATGGACTTTAGCGGTCAGGTCCTTGGTAACCCCGACAATCAGCGCCACTTTTCCATCTTCTGGCATACCGAGCGCCACGATCCCAGACCCGAGCTTCTGACGCAATGAATCGACCAATTGCCGCAGGCCCTCTCGATCCACATTCGCGACCTCGCCCACCACCGTCTTGACCCCCTTGATGGTCTGCGCCTGCCCGAACAGCTCGTCCAGTTGGCTGAGAGCGCCTTTGCGCTTCTGTTCTCCCAAGTCCTTCTCGAGTTGCCGCGCCGTTTGTGCCAGTTTTTCAACGGAAGCCAGCACCGTATCCTCCCCAACATTCAACTGGTTGGCCAACGACTGAAGAATCTGCGCCTGCTTCTGATAGTGCTCCATGGCTCCGACGCCCGTCACCGCTTCGATGCGCCGCACGCCCGCCGCCACTGATTCTTCACTCACTATTTTCAGAACGCCGATGTCCCCGCCGCGCCCAACGTGCGTCCCGCCGCACAGTTCTTTCGAATAGAAACCTCTTGGGGAATGTGGATCCGGGATTGTGACCACCCGTACATTGCTCTCCGGATATTTGTCGCCAAAAAACGCCAGTGCTCCGGAATTCAGCGCCTCTTCCAGAGACATCACGCCGGTCTCTAGCTGTGTGTTCAGGCGGATCTCATCATTTACCTGCTGCTCGATGTCCTGCAGCTCTTCCTGACCGACGGGAGCGAAATGCGAAAAGTCAAAGCGCAGGCGCTCTGGAGCGTTCAGCGAGCCAGCCTGTTTGACATGAGTGCCCAAAATGTTGCGCAATGCCGCGTGCACGAGATGGGTCCCGGTGTGATTGCGCATAATCCGCGAACGCCGGTCGGCATCTGCCACAAGGTTTATCCGGTCTCCCACGCGCAGTGTTTCTTTGGCCTTCACGCGGTGAGCGACTAATCCCGCCACGGGGTAATATGCCCCGGTCACCTCAGCTAGCCGTTGCGCACCGGAACCATCGTAGATCCCGCCCGTGTCTGCCATCTGTCCGCCGGATTCCGCGTAGATTACGGTGCGGTCCAGCACGATTTCGCCGCTCTCTCCGGCCTTCAACTCACCGACGGAACCATCTTTCGTAACAATCGCCACGATACGGCAATCCTTCGATTCTGTGGCGCAGTAGAAATCTGGCTCCGTCCGGAACGTTTCTGCCAGCTTGGCATATGCCGGATTCGCTGCCTCCTTGTGTACGCCTTTCCACGAAGCCCGCGCCCGCGTCCGCTGCTCCTTCATGGCCTTTTCAAAGCCAGACCAGTTCACTTTCACGCCCGCATCACGCGCAACGTCCTCGATGAAATCACGCGGTAGGCCGTAGGTGTCATACAGCCAGAAGGCTTGTTCGCCGAGGAGAGTTTGGCCGAAACGGACATCATGGCCAAGCCTTGCCTCCTCGCCCCTTTTGAACTCGTCACCGGCTGCTCGCAGCTTTTGAAGCTCCTCTTCGAGCTTGCGCAGACCAATATCCAATGTGTGGCCGAAACGCTTCTCTTCCGCCAGCACAATGTCCGGAACGCGTTCCGCTGCGGCCTCAAGCAGTTCCGGATACGCTCCCCCCATGATTTTCCGCACAGTTTCGACCATCTCGGCCAGAAACGGCTTGGTTGCCCCAAGTAATCGCCCATGACGAATAGCCCGACGAATGATCTTACGCAAGACATAGCCGCGCCCTTCGTTCGAGGGCTGCACGCCATCGGTGATCAGAAATGTTGTGGCTCGTGCGTGGTCGGCAATCACCCTCAGCGAACCGGCGGATTGGTGTTGCTCTTCGTCAGCAAGTTCCTTCTGTTCATCAACGCCTATGAGCTGAGCGGCTCGATCGATCAGCGGCGTGAACAAATCGGTGTCATAGTTCGAGATCACGCCTTGAAGCACTGCCGTCACGCGTTCCAGCCCCATGCCGGTATCGACCGAGGGCTTAGGCAAGGGGTCAAGACGATACGATTTGGGATAGACGCCCTCCTTGTCCGCAAAAACCACCTTCCCCTCGCCAACGCGGTTGAATTGCATGAACACCAAATTCCAAATCTCTACGTAACGCCCGCAATCACAAGGGAATTTGCAATCCAAGTGGCCTTCATCCGAGGCCGCTGGTCCCATGTCGTAGTGAATCTCGCTGCACGGCCCGCACGGTCCGGTGTCGCCCATGGCCCAGAAATTGTCTTTCAAACCCGGAATTGCAAAAATGCGCTGCGCAGGAACGTTCTGCTCAAGCCAGAATCGCTTGGCTTCTTCATCCACGCCAAGCACGTTGCCTGCGGAAACCTCGGCGCCACCGAATACCGTTACATACAACTTGTCCTTCGCAATCCCAAACCACTGCGGCGAAGTAATCAGTTCCCACGCATACGCAACTGCATCTTTCTTGAAGTAATCCCCAAACGAAAAATTCCCCAGCATTTCGAAGAAGGTGTGGTGCCGCTTCGTGAATCCCACATTTTCCAGGTCGTTGTGTTTCCCTCCGGCCCGCACGCACTTCTGCGCCGTAGTGGCGCGCGTGTACTCACGCTTCTCCAGCCCCAGGAACACATCTTTGAATTGGTTCATCCCTGCGTTGGTAAACAGCAGCGTCGGATCGCCATGCGGCACAAGAGACGACGACCGTACGCGCCGGTGCCCCTTGCTCTCGAAAAACTCCAGGAATTTCTCGCGCACCTCATTGCCCGTTAGTTTTTTGCCGGCTTCGTCCGTCACGTCTGCCTCGTTCGAAATGCAAAGGGATCACCTGATTATCGCAGAGCCGCCCCGGACGCGCCAATCTTGTAGCAGCGGCTTTACGCCGCTGTGCAGCGGGATAAACCCGCTGCTACTCAGGTTCTATGTCCACCTCGGGCACATCTTCATGGGTCATCCGGTGTAACTCCCGCCGGATCAGCTCCGCAGGAAATCCTGCCCCGATCAACGACCGGTAAAGCGACGCCAACTTTTTCTGGTCGATCTCTCCGCGGAACATTCGTAATTTCCGCGAAATGCGCTGCCGCACGATCACTGCCGGGTCGGTTTCTTCAGCGGAGTCCTTCAACGCAGCCTCGATATGCCGGTCGGGAACTCCTCGCGCGCGAAGCTCCCGAGCGATTCGGAAACGCCCCTGCTTTCTTGTCACCGCTCGGTGCCGCGTGAACTGCCGCGCATAACGCGCATCGTCAAGCAGATTCCCACGCTTCAACCGATCCATCACACTTCTTACCAGCTTTTCATCTTCGCAACGCCTTGCCAACACCTTCTTCATGTCAGCGACAGAGTGCGCCCGGCGCATCAGGATCTTTATGGCTGCGTCATATAGCTGAGGTTCCGTCTCCAACTGGCGAGGTTTACCAAACATGAGGGAAGCATAGAGGAAGAATCAGCGTGAGGCCAGTGGCCAATGGGTGGAGAGCTGACTGGGGGATAAACACGGGGGCGTGCGCTAGATCACACACCCTAATTTGGTCCTAGTTCAGAACCATCTTGGTCAGTGATTGAAAATAGAGCACTTCGACGGTAATCCGATTGGCACAGCAATTGCCATTTCTACTGTGGGGAGAACTTTACTATGGCTTACGTCATCACCGACACCTGCACCAAGGATGAGCACTGCATCGAGACTTGTCCCGTGAACTGCATTCATCCCACCAAGGATGAAGCGGACTTCGCGACGGCTCCACAGCTTTACGTGAACCCGGCCGAATGCATCGATTGCGGCGCTTGCGTGCCCGTCTGCCCGACCACTTCGATTTTCGTCGTCGAAGAATTGCCGGAAGAACTCAAGCCGTTTATCGGGAAGAACGCCGGTTACTTCAACTGATTGGCGTTCCACTCCACCTTGGAGCTCACCCCGCCCAGCGGTGAGCTCCAGGCTTGGAAGGCGTTTCTTTCGTCACCTCATTCGCCAGTTGGCTTTGCTCCCGGCAGGCGGCTCTTCAGGAACTTGATCTGCCCATTGTGATTCGCTTCGTGCTCCGTCACGTGGAACCACTTGCAGTAATTGTTCGTTGGCCCCCAGCCCCAGGTTTTGTCCACCGCCATCAGCCAGGCATCATCCCGTTTTCGAAATTCTTCCAGGGTCTTCTCCCGCGTCTCGCCAAGAATATTGAGGTAATACTCCAGGCCATTGCCCACAATGCCTTTGCGCGCGGGATCTCCCAACTCCATTGGCATCCCCCATTTTTCCTTCCATGCTTCGGGGATTTTGTTTTCCGTTAGGCCATCCAGCGTATTCAGTTGATAGAATTTTTCCACCGCAGCCAGATGCAGCAGCAATGCTCCAATTCGGTTCGCTTTGTCATCGAGCAGAAAATCCAGATCCTTTTGCGACATCCCCTTCACGGAATTCAACACCTGCCAGCGCATAAACGCCATTTCCGAAACCAGCGTTCCGACCTGCGGCGTGTAGCCCTTTTTGGGGCCCACGATAAACATATCGGTATCCTCGGATCGCGCCGTTTCGCGCAGCATCGCGAATTCTGTGATTCCCGTGGTCAGCGCCGCGGTCGCCTTCAGAAAGCTTCTGCGGCCCCGGGACAAAACCAGATTACTCATGGTCATCTCCAAGCGAAAACTCGCGCGGGCTGGATTTACCCCCGCGCGAATGCGCGGATGATACTCTTCCAGTCCAACCTGGACAAGCGGAATCGCATCGCACAACGTAGCGAAAAACACTCGCATCTGTTTTGCTGGCGATTTGTCGAATGCAGCTTGCCTGTTATTTGCGGGAGAAGCGCTCGAAATCCGCCATCTGCGACGCCATTTCTTCGCGCGCAGCGTCCGCAGCGGAGCGAATACCCTGGATGCGCAGTTTGAATTCGTCTGGGTTCGATGCGCGCATCAAGGCCTCGTCAAGGGTGATCAATTCCTTCGAGTACAGGTCAAAGAGCGACTGGTCAAACGTCTGCATGCCATATTGTGAAGTGCCGGCCGCGATCGCGTCGTGGATCAGCCGCGTCTTGTCCGGATTGATGACGCAATCCCGGATATAGGCGGTTGCGATCATGACTTCGACGGCAGGTACGCGACCCTTGTCGTCGGCGCGGCGAACCAGGCGCTGTGAAATTACTGCTTTCAGCGTCGCCGCCATCTGCAAGCGAATCTGCTTTTGTTCCGGGGGCGGAAATACCGCGATAATACGCTGGATGGTTTCGGTCGCGTCCAAAGTGTGCAAGGTCGAGAACACCAGGTGGCCCGTTTCCGCCGCCAGCAAAGCCGTGGAAATGGTTTCCAGGTCGCGCATTTCGCCGACCAGAATCACATCCGGATCCTGACGAAGAGCAGCGCGCAGGGCGGTCGAAAAGTTCGCCGTGTCCACCTCAACCTCGCGCTGATTGATGAAACTGCGCTTATCTCGATGCAGGAACTCGATCGGGTCCTCAATGGTAATCAGATGGTCAGAGCGGCTCGCATTGATCCGGTCGATCATGGACGCCAGCGTGGTTGACTTACCGGAACCGGTTGTCCCTGTGACCAGCACCAACCCACGCTGCTCCTCGCAAATCTTCGAGATTACCGGCGGGAGGTTCAATTCTTCAATCGTCCGAATCTTAGTGGGGATGACGCGCAGCACCATCCCAACGTTGCCGCGCTGCTGGAACACGTTCACGCGGAATCGTCCCAAGCCCGCCACGCCATATGCCATATCCAACTCGGCGGTTTCCTTGAATTTCTGTTTCTGCCGGTTGGTCATCATGCTGAATGCCATCGACAGCATTTCTTCCGGAGTGATGCGCGGTACGTCTGTCAGCGGGGTAAGCAGGCCGTCCACGCGGAGATAAGGATGGTTACCAACCTTCAGGTGCAAGTCGGAAGATTTGTTCTCAACGGCGCGGCGTAACAAATCATCAATGCTTAGAGCCATGTTCAGACACCCCGCAGGTATGCATTTCCTCTCTGAACGTAGCATTCCCGCGAAATGCCAACAACAAGCCTGCTGGACCTCGTAGCGGCTTAGTTACCTAGGCGACGGGACAGGAGCCATATACGTGCGGCCTCACGCCCTCACACTTTGTAGCAGCGGGTTTACCCCGCTGCAGGCGTGGTGGACATCCAAACGATCCGCAGCGGCTCCGCTGCCATGATACATTAATCCTCGGGTTTGCGTAGGTAAAGCGAGTCATACAAAAGCCCGGCTAGGAATCCCCCTCCCAATGGGCCTACCCAGTAAATCCCCCAGTTTAGCCAATGGCTCGAGGCCACTGCTGGGCCAAACGCTCGCGCCGGGTTGAGCGCCCCACCAGTAAGCGGGCCGGCCACCAATATCCCCAAAGTAATCGTCAACCCTATCCCAAATCCCGCTACGGACCGGAACGATCCGCGCTCATCCACCATCGTCGCGAACACCACCAACACCAGGAAAAAGGTCGCCACTCCCTCCAGCGCCATGCCGGACCAGCGGGGGAAGTCCCGCATTAACTCCGGTGTACCCAGGAAGACGTTATTGGCAATGTCTTCCGGCACCACCAGCTTCAGAAAAAACGCCGCTGCCGTCGCACCTAACAGCTGCGCTCCCCAATACGCCAAGGAATCCAGCGTGGACAGCCGCTTGGTCACCCAATACCCAATCGTAATCGCTGGATTAAAATGGCCCCCCGAAATATGGCCAAGAGCCGAGACCATTATGGCGAATGCTAAACCGCTGGCCAGCGCGATGCCCAGTAGCCCAAGGCCCCCCGAACTGCGTAAATGAAAATCCACGCAGATGGCGCCGGCTCCAAAAAAGACTAAAGCAAATGTGCCAAGGAATTCCGCAATTAGCTTTTGCGTGAGGTTGTACATCTAAAGGCCTCCTGGGTTGTGCCATGTGTACAACGCGATGAGGAAATTCTAGCTGGAAAGTCGCACTCACGCTAGGAACCAGAAGGACAGGGTACGGATGCCCAACAGCGGCGCGAAATGAGAAGGGGTGCATCGCTGCACCCCTTGCACTGACATTGGAACAAGTTCGCGGTCCGTTCAGCGCGTTGCCGCAACCGGCGTATTCACCGGGGTAAGCCAGTTGTGCCGGTCGGCCTTCTTGCCACTGGTCAGAGCGAAGAATTCCTCCTGGATACGCCGGGTCACAGGGCCGGCGGCACCATGACCAGTCGTGATCTTGTCGATCGACCGAACTGGCGTCACTTCAACCGCCGTGCCTACGAAAAACACCTCGTCTGCCAAATAGACCATTTCCCGCGGAATCACCGATTCCTTCACAGGAATATTCAAATCTCCGGCAATCTTCACGATCGAGTCGCGGGTGATGCCTGGAAGGATGCTGGCGGACAATGGCGGTGTGATCAGCGTGCCCTCATGAACGAGGAAAATATTCATGCCGGAGCCTTCACTGACATGGCCGTCCGCGTCGAGCGCGATGCCCTCCGCGAACCCGTTCAGCGCCGCCTCCATGCGAATCAACTGCGAGTTCATGTAGTTTGCCGCCGCCTTAGACATGGCCGGTAACGTGTTCGGAGCTATGCGCGTCCAGGAACTCACGCACACGTCCACGCCTTTGGAGAGCGCATCGGGACCCAGATAAGCGCCCCACTGCCAGCAGGCCATGTAAATCTCGATCGGAGAGCTCAGTGGGTTCACTCCGACTTCGCCATACCCGCGCAGCGCTATCGGTTTCACGTAGCACGCACCCATCTTGTTCACGCGCACCAGTTCGCAAGCAGCGTTGCAGAAATCATCAAGGGAATACGGAAACTCCATGCGATAAATCTTCCCGGAATTGATTAGCCGCTGCATGTGTTCGCGCAGCCGGAAAATTGCCGGACCTTGCGGCGTTTCGTAGCAGCGAATGCCCTCGAATACCGCCGAGCCGTAACCGACCGCGTGTGTAAGCACGTGGAGCTTCGCGTCATCCCAGAGGATCCATTTCCCGTTGTGCCAAATCTTTTCGGTCTTCTGTACCGGCATGGTCTTGCCTCCCTGTGTGAGTCGGATGTAGCCAGCTCGCAATTTGAGAATAAGTCAGCGTAGAAAGAGCGTCAATGAAATCAACGCATCCCTTCGATCCATTTTTCAGCCATTTTGGCGGGGGTATCTTCTGAAAAGCGGACCAATTTGGCGCGATTACCGAGTTTTGTCGGGCGGAGGTGCGTTCTCCGTCGGCCGGTCCGACATCATCGCTGCTGCCGTCGCCAACAGCTTGCCGTTATGATTCTCCCAAATCCCCAACAAAATGAATGGAAGAATTGTAGCAGCGGCCCACAATTTGGCGTTCCGCGCTAGCTTGACTTCCGGCTCCCAGCGAAAAAGTTGCGAGGACATAAAAATCGCCAAGGCCGCCCACACGATGAGCGAGACCAGCACCGTCCCAAGAGTCCACAATTGAGCTTGGTCCAGCATCGCCCGCTGCAGACCGTAGATGAAATACGTCGCTGGAAGAAATAGCCCAACGCGCTGCACCATCCTGGGAAGCACGGCGAGGGGCACCGTGGCTCCCGACAAGAAAATCAGCGCGAACCAAAGCAGTTGGTTGATGATTTGCGTTTCCTGCATGGTATTGGTGACGCTAGCCACCACCAATCCCATGGCTCCAAACGAGGTGATGCCAAGAATCACCAATATGAATACACTGGTCAGATTACCAAACGTAGTCACGTGATACAGCAAACGGGCGAGCAACAACTCAAAAATCACCGTCGGAACGATTAACACGTAGTTCGCCAGGATGCTCGAAAGAATCATGCTCACCGGAGCAATCGGCGCTAATCGGAAGCGCCGTAAGATCCCCTGTTCCCGCCAGGTGACCAGCTGCATGCTGAGTCCCCAGAATGTCCCCATCACGGTAAAGGATAGTATTGGGCCCATCAGGTAGGTGACCACCTCTGGCTTACCTTTCGCAAACACACTACCGTACAGAAAAAAAATCGCCAGCGGCATGATCAGGCTGAAGAAGAGAAATGTTTTATTTCGCAGCGTAATGCGAATGCGCACCGCAGCCAACGTGAGTATGGTTCTCAATCCCGCAGTCTCCTTCCCGTCAGCTCGATAAACACATCCTCCAGCGACGGCGTGGCAATCTCCAGGCTCACCAGTTCGTTATTCTCCGTCTCCAGATGTTTCACCAGTGCCACGATGGCCGGGGCCGTCCGCTGGCAGTGGAGCACGTATGCGCCGTCCAATTCGCGAGCATCCACCACTCCATCCAGATTTCTCAGCGTGCCGTTGGAGGCGGGCTTGCTCAGCCTTACTTCCACGCGCGTCGTATTCGCCGAGGCTTGCTTCAGTTCGCGTGGGGTGCCCGAAGCAATCAGTTTGCCGTGATCGATGATCGCAACTCGGTCGCACAACTTCTCGGCCTCCTCGATGTAGTGCGTCGTCAGAACGATGGTCTTCTTCTCTGCCTTTAACTCTTCGATGATGGTGTAAATCTCGCGTCGAACCTGGGGATCGAGGCCGGCAGTGGGCTCGTCCAGAAACAGAACCTTCGGATCGTTCACCAGCGCCATAGCGAGGGCCAACCGCTGCTTCTGCCCGCCGGAGAGTTGGTTGTAGAAACTGTTGCGCTTCTCTTCCAGCCCGAAGCGCTTAAGAAGTTCATCCGGATTCCGAGTCTTTTTGTAAAACCCCGCGAACAGCCGAATGGCTTCTCCCACCCGAAGCTTGTCCGGAAGAGAAGTGGCCTGCAGCGTTGCGCCAATCACGTTTTTGAGATCGTTCGGGTTCTTTTGCGGGTCTAGCCCGCACACCGACACGCGGCCGCCGTCGGGTATCCGCAATCCTTCAATCACTTCGATTGTGCTGGTCTTTCCGGCGCCATTAGGGCCGAGTAGGCCGAAGACCTCGCCTTCCTCAACCGAAAAACTCACGCCGCGCACGGCATGCACGTCTTCGTAGCGCTTCTCCAGGTTTTCGACCAGCAGAATGGGATTGGGCATAGTTGGTGAGCGGATCTCTATGGTAACTCAAGCGGCCAAACCCCTCGAACTCCTAACGGCGCCGCTTCGTAGTACGCTTCCGCGAAGCCTTCGGTTTCCCTCGCGGCTTTCCAGCCGTCTCCGGAGACCACAAATAGCGCCTCAGGTCCACACGGAATTCGACCAGCTCGACGCCCTCACTTACTAGCATTTTCCGTTGGAGTGATCCGTGCGGTTCGGGAATGAGGACCTTGCCATGGTCACCGACCACGCGATGCCACGGAATGCCTTTTCCTGAGGGCGTTGCCGCCATTGCTCTACCCGCGGTTCTCGCCCCACCGCGCAATCGCAATGCTTTAGCTAACGCCCCATAGGTAGTAACCCGGCCGCGCGGAATTTGTTTCACCAGTCTATACACCGGATCCCAGGACACGCGGGAACCTCCCTGAGGGCAAACCGCATCTATCCTAGCAGGTGATCGACAAACTCGGAATCACCTGTACCACTCCCATTACCACCTCGTCAGGCAGCGCTTCCTCGCGTTCCTCGTTCTAGCTGTCCTGCAGTTGCGCCCGAGAGATTCTTTATGGCAGCCGTGTTTAATTCTTTACAACATCAAGACGCGATCAAGACGCGCGGAAAGGAGCGCCTGACGTTCAGAAGGAATCCAATGTAGGGAAGAGCAGAGAAGCGAGTAGAAAATCCAATGCGTTGCAGCGAAAAAATGATGGATAAAATGTTAACTGATACGTGCCTTCTCAGCTTGACGCCTGTAGTGGAACGACCTTACACTACACTCAGGGAGCAGCTCTTCGGAAGGTCCCGGGGAGTTTGCAGGGGAAGGGCGATGGCTTTCATCCGCCGAAAAGGAAACTCCTATTATCTGGTGCACAATGTGCGCCGCGGCGGAAAGGTGCGCCAGTTACACCTTGCTCGCCTCGGTGAACGCGCGCGCATCACCGACGCCGTCGTCCGTGAAGTTAGCCGGAAACATCCTTTCGTTGCACTCAACTGGCGCTCTCTTCGCGAGCAACTGAACAACCAGATCGATCTCGCTGATCCTCAGTCGCCCGCCGTCCAGAAGCTTGTCCAGTCTCTCCGAAACCTGAACCTTGATCTTGCGGACCTCTTTCCACCGGTCCTGCGACTTTCCGAATCGCCCGCAGTGGCACACGAAATTCTTGTGCAACTGCGTTTGCTCAATTCCACGATCCAAGTGAAGCTTGATCAGTTTCGTCAGCGAAATGATCTGAAGCGCATCACGCGGTTCGGCGGGCGTTTGGGAAATGCGCATCCCGCACTGCGGGATCGCTAGGAGGCGGTCATGGGTACAGGCGACTTATCTCTGAATCCGAATATTCGCAGTGCAGAGACCATTGACTTTCAAAAGGCTCTGCGTGCGAAGATCGTCGGTCAGGATGAAGGCGTTCAGGCGCTCGTGGAGCTCTTCCAGGTCTTCACGGCGGGCCTGAATTCTCCGGGCCGCCCTGTGGGCAACCTGCTGTTTCTCGGGCCTACCGGTTCGGGTAAGACCCGCATGGTGGAGGCCGCCGCAGAAATCCTCTTCGGCAGTCCGCGCGCCGTCATCAAAATCGATTGCGCTGAATTTCAGCATTCCCACGAAATCGCCAAGCTTATCGGTTCACCTCCGGGCTACTTGGGGCACCGCGAGACTCACCCCTTGATTACCCAGGAAGCCCTTGCCGCTAACCATCGCGAGGACCTGAAACTCAGTTTCCTGCTTTTCGACGAAATCGAAAAAGCCAGCGACGCTCTCTGGCAGCTTCTCTTGGGCATGCTCGACAAGGCTACTCTCACTCTCGGAGACAATCGCCGCGTCGACCTTTCCCAAACCGTCATCTTCATGACCTCTAACCTAGGAGGCTCAGACATCACCGAGCTGTTCGGCGGTGGCTACGGTTTCATCAAAGCCGGAGATAAGCCCCAGAACGACATCAATCTAAAGGTCGAGCGCACCGCCGTCGAGGCGGCTCGGCGGAAGTTCTCCCCTGAATTCATGAACCGCATCGACAAAGTCGTGGTCTTTCATCCCTTGGACCGCGACCAACTCCAGTCCGTCTTGGATATTGAGCTCGGCATGGTGCAGAAGCGCGTTCTGGACACCGCTACCGGCAAATTCCTCTTCCGCGTGACCGATTCTGGCCGCGAATTCCTGCTCCGCGAAGGTACCGATCAGCGCTATGGTGCCCGCCACCTCAAACGCGCCATCGAGCGTTACCTTGTCTACCCGCTGGCAAACCTGCTCGCCACTCAGCAGGTTCGCATGGGCGATCTTGTTCGCGTCGATTGGGACGGCTCGCACAAGGAGCTGACTTTCGTTCGCGAGCGCGAGGGTGCTCTCGTCACCCCCGAGCCCTTGACGGAGGACGTGACTGCGGCCAGCGCTGACGCGGACGGCCTTGGCAAGGACACTCCCTCGGAAGCTATCGCGGAAGAGACTATACGCCCTGCGGCTTTGCCTGCGGGAACGCCAGCTGCTGCCCGGCAACCTCTGCAGGGACGCAAAAAAGACACGAAGTAGCCATCGACCTTCGAATTGTTTCCCCGGGACGGTCAGTGCCAAGAGCCCCTTTTTGTCATGCGTCCATAGACACAAACTGCCTTCGCCTCTCACATTGGAACACTCGAGCGACGCTGTCTCAACCGTGAGACACCTCCAGTAACTGGAGCAATTGTATGTTGTTGAGGGCAAGCCTCTTTCTGCAATGTAGTTTTTCGATCAAAGTGGCACTCCTCATGCTTCGTTCCTTTTTGCACACGTCGCCCAGACGTTGAAAGCGTGCTTGGTCCTGATTCGCTCTGAGGGATTAAAGGAAAGGACCGGCACGGCCGAGGTAAGGGTTATGAGAGCAGCCGTTCGACACCAACTGGATCCCACCGTCCGCAGCAACGATACGCGCGACTTCCATCAAGCACTCCGCGCCAAGATCGTTGGTCAGGAAGAGGGCGTTCAAGCCCTCGTCGATCTCTACCAGGTCTTTTGTGCTGGCTTGAATTCACCCGGCCGGCCTGTGGGCAACCTCCTCTTCCTCGGACCAACAGGGTCCGGCAAGACCCGTATCGTCGAAGCAGCAGCAGAGATTCTTTTTGGCGACCCACGCCTCGTGATCAAGGTCGATTGCGCGGAGTTTCAGCATTCTCATGAAATTGCAAAGCTCATCGGCTCACCCCCGGGGTATCTCGGCCATCGTGAAACCCATCCCCTGATCACTCAGGAAGCGCTTGCCGCCTCTCATTCCGATAAGCTCAAGCTATCCTTCCTGCTCTTCGACGAAATCGAGAAGGCCAGCGACGCGCTATGGCAGTTGCTCCTGGGTATGCTTGACAAGGCCACGCTCACACTCGGCGACAATCGCCGCGTGGACCTCTCCCAGACCGTGATTTTCCTGACCTCCAACCTCGGCGGTGGAGAAATCACCGAGCTCATGGGCGGCGGTTACGGTTTCATCAAATCCGACGATAAACCCAAGACCAATCTTGACCAGAAGGTCGAGCGCACTGCGGTCGAAGCGGCCCGCCGCAAGTTCTCACCTGAATTCATGAATCGGTTGGACAAGGTCGTGGTGTTCCACCCCCTTCAGCGCACCCAATTGGAGCAAGTTCTCGACATCGAACTGTCCATGGTTCAGCAGCGTGTTCTGGAAACCGCCAAAGGCCAGTTCCTTTTCCGCGTGACTGACTCTGGCCGCGATTTCCTTCTCCAGGAAGGAACCGACCAGCGCTACGGTGCTCGCCATCTCAAGCGCGCTATTGAGCGCCATGTGGTCTACCCGATGGCCAACCTCTTGGCGAGTGACCAGGTGCACTGTGGCGACCTCATCTGCATTGACTGGGATCGCGCCGAAGACAAGCTTTCTTTCGTCCGTGAAGGTGAGAACCTCTCCATGCCGGCCCGGCGGCCAGAGCCAAGCGTGATCGCCCGGACTTCCCAAGCCCGCGGCGGCCGTCCTGTCGAGGCGCCTGGCCTCTCCGTTCCGCCGGAACCTGCTCCGCGACTCGCTCGTTAATTTTCTGTTGCTCCTCCAGTGGCCCGGGTGGGAAACCGCCCGGGCTTTTTCTCGCCCACAACCTACGTATAATTTGTGAGTGCCGTTCGCAAAAGCAGAACGACTCCTAGGCGTTCCGCACCAGCAAGCGACAAGCGCCAGAATTGCGCTCCCACCTAGTTGGCGCAATGACTCGCCAACCCGTCGTGTGGAAAAGGGTTGAGTGGTAACGGTGATAGGCCCGGAAGGCTTGTATTACTACGTTTTCATTGCACCGGAGACCGATTACCCCCGCTTCAGACCAGCCTTTGAAGGCATCCTCGAAAGCATCCAGTTTCAGAAGTAATGTACTGTCCTGGCGCCGGTCCTGAACGAAGGTCGACCTGGTACATCACAACGACTCACCGCCAACCTGCGACGATACCAGCGTCATGTTTTCTTTGTGGATTGCCTCCGCTCGAGCAAGCGCGGTCGTAATGTTCTCGCAGATGTTCTCGGCGCCAACGTGACGGTCGAATCCAGCCTCTTGCATCAGTGCTGCGGGTTGTGGCCGCGCGCCGCAAAGAAGCATCGATCGGCCACTTTTGCGCAGTTGATCAGCAAGTTGCTCCAGCGCCGCAATGCCAGTCGCGTCAATCGCCGTCATATTTCGCAAGCGCACAATTACGATAGGCGGGAGTTCCTCCAGATTCTCGGTGATCGCGGAGATTTTATCGGTCACGCCAAACAGGAATGGCCCATGGATTCGATAAACCGCCGCGTACTCGGGAATGTCCTTGTCTTGCAGAATGTGTACCCGGCCGTCTTCAATGTATTCGTCCGTCACCTTCGACACCGTGGTGGTCTGTGAGATTTTCCGTATAAAGGTGAAAGCTGCCAGAATCATGCCCACTTCTACGGCCAACGTCAGGTCTGCAAATACCGTCAGGCACAGCGTCAGTGTCCAAACTGCAATGTCTGCCTTGCTGAGCTTGAGAATCTCCGGTATTTCTCCCCAATCCCCCATGTTGTACGCAACCATAAAGAGGATCCCCGCGAGCGCTGCCAGCGGCACGTTCTTTACCAGCGGAGCCGCAAATAGAATGACGGCAAGAAGGGTAAGAGCATGAATGACTCCCGCTACTGGAGTTTTTGCACCAGCCCGCACGTTCGTTGCGGTACGGGCAATCGCCCCCGTGGCCGGCAAGCCACCGAACAGTGGCGAAAAAATATTGGCCACGCCCTGCGCTACAAGTTCCACATTCGGATTATGCTTGTCGTGGCTCATCCGGTCGGAAACCACTGCCGAGAATAGCGATTCGATAGCACCCAACATCGCCACCGTCACCGCGGGGGACAATAGGTGCAGCAGCAAGCTTGGCTGCAGTTGCGGAATCGCCACATGCGGTAGCCCGCTCGGTATTCCTCCAAATCGTGTACCGATGGTCTCGACCGGGAGATGCAACAGACTGACCGCGGTGGTTGCACCAAAACACACTACGATTGCCCCGGGCACTCGCTTGAAGTAGCGCAGGCAGAGCAGCATCACCATCAGAGATCCAATGCCAACCGCAGTCGCCACCCAGTTCAACGATCGGAAATTCTCGGCAATCGCTCCCATGCGATGGAAAAAATCTCCGGGAACATGCTCCATCCTTATTCCAAAGAAATCGCGAATCTGTGTACTCGCAATCAGAATTGCAATTCCGTTTGTGAATCCCACCACAACCGGCCGCGGGAAGTAACGAACCATCGCGCCCAGCCCTGTCAGACCCATAACCACGAGCAGCACGCCGGCTAACATCGTGCACGTAAACAGCCCATCGATGCCGTACTTGGCGATAATCCCCAGGACCACCACGACGAAAGCACCTGTAGGTCCGCCGATTTGCGTTTTTGAGCCTCCCAGCGCGGAGATTAAAAACCCCGTCACAATGGCGCAATAAATTCCTGCTTGTGGTGGTACGCCGGACGCGATCGCAAATGCCATCGCCAGGGGCAGAGCCACCAGGCCTACCGTCACACCGGCAATTGAATCGGAGATGAATTTGTCAAAGCTGTAGTCGCGCAGAAGGATGACTGATTTCGGCATCCATGCATCAAGCTCAAAACTCATTTTTTTAAAGACCTGCTTCCGTCTAGGCGCTGCTAATAGTCTAGCAGGCAGTAACTGCAGAAGCAGGACTTTGACGCGATTCTTGTTTGAAGATGAATCAGGTTGCCCAAGGCTTGGGCGTTTTAAAAAGGGTCAGTCCGCTGCTTCGCTGCGTTTGACGCTGGGCTTCCAGCGCAACACAGGCTTACGGGCCGCGCGCACTTCATCCAAGCGGCGTACGCGCGTTGTGTGCGGTGCGGTCCTTACCAGTTCCGGGTTCTTTTCGGCTTCCTCTGCCACTGCTTTCATCGCATCGATGAAATAGTCGCATTCTTCCTTGCTCTCGGATTCTGTCGGCTCAATCATTAGCGCGCCGGGCACAATCAGTGGAAACGCTGTGGTGTAAGGGTGAAATCCGTAATCGATCAATCGTTTTGCGATATCCATCGTGTTTACGCCGTGTTTCTTCTGAATCGCGTCGCTGAACACTACCTCATGCATCGACGGCCGCGTGTACGGCAGATCGTAAGTGCCTTCCAAACCTTTGCGGATGTAATTCGCGTTTAGCACCGCATCTTCCGTGGCTTGGCGCACGCCTGGGCCATACGCCAGAATGTAGGCGAGAGCGCGCACGAGCACACCGAAATTTCCCCCAAACGCACGCACTCGCCCAATGCTTTCTTTGCGTTGAAAGTCCAGCGCCAATCGCCCGCCTTCTTTTTCCACCAGGATTGGGACCGGCAGGAACGGTTCGAGGATTTTCTTCATGGCCACTGGCCCTGCCCCCGGACCGCCCCCACCATGCGGCGTAGAGAAGGTTTTGTGCAAGTTCAGGTGCATGACGTCCACACCCATGTCGCCGGGCCGCGTTACCCCCGCGAGCGCGTTCATATTCGCGCCATCCATGTACAGCAACGCTCCGTGGGCGTGCAGAATCTCCGCGATCTTCGGAATCTGCTGCTCGAATATGCCTAAGGTGGACGGATTGGTCAGCATCAGCGCCGCTACATCCTCGTTCACCTGCTCGTGCAAGTGTGCCATGTCCACCTGGCCGTCCGCGTTCGACCGGATATTCTCAACTTCATACCCGGCAATCACCGCTGTCGCCGGATTCGTCCCATGCGCCGAGTCTGGAATCAGCACTCTCTTGCGAGGATTGCCTTGTTTCTGGAGGTAGGCGCGAATCAGCAAAAGGCCCGTCAGTTCGCCCTGCGCACCCGCTGCCGGCTGCAACGTAATGGCATCCATGCCCGTGATTTCGAGGAGGCACTTCTCCAACATCGAGAGGATCTTCAGGCAGCCCTGTGAAAGCTCCTGAGGCTGATACGGATGTTCCGTGGCAATCCCTGCCAACCGCGCCACGTATTCGTTCACGCGCGGATTGTATTTCATGGTGCAGGAACCCAGCGGGTACATGCCGAGATCAATCGCGTAATTCCATGTCGAGAGCCGTGTGAAGTGCCGGATCACCTCGATCTCGCTGACCTCGGGAAACCCTTCGACACCCTCATTCCGGTACGCCCCGCCCAATGCCTTACTTGCATCCACGGCAGGTACATCAAGCGGCGGAAGCTCAAACGCACGTTTTCCTGGCGAGGATTTCTCGAAAATCAAACCCTCATTCTGATTCGTATGCCGCGAAGCCTTTCTGATCTTTTCGTTCAAGCTCACTCCTAGAGCGGCGACTCTAAAGCCGCCTTCACTCCACCTGCAAACTTTTCGATCTCAGCTCGCGAAGTGGTTTCCGTAACGCACACCAGGGCGTGCTTGCTCAGCTCGGGATATGCGGACCCAAGTACAAACGGCCCCACAATCTTGTTTTTCAACAGTTCTGCATTGAGCATCTTCACCGAGCGGGGTAGCTCCACCGCAAATTCATTGAAGAACGGCGCAGGGAAACTCCTTCTAATGCCCGGAATCTTCTCCAGTTCGCCCAACGCAAACTGGGCTTTGGCCAGGTTTTGCTCCGCCATCTCCCGAATACCTTCTTTTCCCAGTAGAGTCAGATGAACTGTGGCCGCCAGTGCGCACAAAGCCTGATTTGTGCAGATGTTCGACGTCGCCTTTTCCCGCCGGATATGTTGCTCGCGGGTCGCCAGGGTCAGCACAAACCCTCGTTGTCCATTTTGGTCCGTCGTCTGCCCCGCCAGCCGTCCCGGCATCTGCCGCACAAATTTTTCGCGCGAAGCAACAACGCCAACAAACGGGCCGCCATAGCTCGGAGCCAGCCCGAAACTCTGTCCCTCCATCGCGACAATGTCGGCTTCGGAAGGGGCTTTCACCAGCCCCAGAGACAAGGCCTCCGCCACCGCAACCACCAGCAAAGAACCCGCACTGTGTGCTGCCTCTGCCACCGGCGCAAGCGTTTCAATCGCTCCAAAAAAGTTCGGCGATTGAACTACCACCGCGCACACATCCTCCTTCAGTGCACTCTTTAGCCCGTTAATATCCAGAGTCCCCTTCACGCCAAACGCGATTTCCTCCACAGTCAATCCGGAGTTCTTCGCGTATGTTCGCAAGACCTCGCGATATTCGGGGTGCACCGAGCGCGCCACAAGTACGCGCCGTCGGCCCGTTACCCGCTCGGCCATCAACACCGCCTCCGTCGTGGCCGTTGAACCGTCGTACATCGAGGCATTCGCGACTTCCTGTCCTGTTAGTTGGCACATCAACGTTTGAAATTCAAAGATCGCCTGGAGTGTACCCTGCGCAATTTCCGCCTGATACGGCGTGTAAGAGGTCAGAAACTCACCTCGTTGCAAAATCGCATCCGTGACCACGGAGCGCAGGTGCGAATAAACCCCAGCGCCCAGGAAACTGCTGTATCCCAGCGAATTTTCCGCACCCCTCGCCTCAAAGTATCGGATCACCTCGGCCTCTGAGAGTGGGCCCGGTAGGTTTAACGGCTTTTTGAGTCGGTATGCCTCAGGAATCGACGAAAACAACGCTTCAATTGAGTTCACGCCGAGCGCATCCAACATCTCTTGCCGCTCGACTGGACTCTTCGGCAGGTAGCGCATCAGGCTGACGCTTCCTTCTTCTTCTCCTCGATGTACGCCTCATACGCCGCCGCATCCATCAGCGTGTTGACGTCTGCAGGATTTGCCAGCTTAATCTTTATGAGCCAGCCTGCTCCATGTGGGTCGCTGTTGATTGTCTCCGGCTTGTTCTGAAGCTCCCCATTGGCTGTAACCACTTCTCCGCTGGCCGGAGCATAAATCTCGCTCACCGCTTTCACTGATTCCACAGAACCGAACGTCTTGCCTGCCGTTAGTTTGCTTCCTGCAGCGGGCAATTCGACGAACACGACGTCACCCAGTTCATGCTGCGCGTAGTCGGTAATTCCAATCGTGGCCGTGTCACCTTTTGCTTCGATCCACTCATGCTCTTTGGTATATCGGTACTGTGTTGGGTATCCCATGCCACCACTCCTTGCCGTTAGTCGTTGAGTCTCCGCCTACTTCGCGCTTGCTTTCCGAATCCGTTTGTAAAAAGGTGTTGGCACAACCTGAGCTTTGCATCTCTGCGCTCGAATCTCTACATAAACAGGCGTTCCGATCGCAGACAACCCCGGAGGCACATAGGCAAGTGCGATATTCTTTCCGAGTGTCGGCGCGGGTGAACCGCTGGTAACCACCCCGATCACTTTCCCACTTTCGTCCAGGCACCGATATCCGTCACGTGCAATGCCTCGTTCCACCATTTCCAGGCCTACCAGCGTCCGCTGCACTCCCGCCGCTCGAGCCTTTTCGAGTCCCCGACGTCCCACAAAATCCCCTTTGTCCATCTTACAGTACCGCTCCAGGCCGGCTTCCCAAACGTTAATCGTGTCGTTTATCTCGTGTTCATACAGCGCCATTTTGGCTTCTAGCCGCAACGTGTTTCGAGCGCCCAAGCCACAGGGTACAATGCCGAACTCCTTGCCGGCATCGATCACTGCATTCCAGACGCGCTCGCTGGTTGTCACGTGCGCTGGTATGTATATCTCAAATCCATCCTCGCCGGTATAGCCGGTCCGCGCAATCAATGTATTTTTCAGTCCGCAAACCGTGCCATGCGTGAACCAGTAATTCTTCACACCATCCAAATCTGCATCCGTCAGCTTGCACAACACGTCTATAGCTTGAGGTCCCTGAATGGCCAATTGTGTGTAGTTGTCGCTAAGATCCTCCACGGTGCAATCGAAATGCGCGGTGTTTTTCTTCACCCAGCCAATGTCTTTTTCCCGCGTCCCCGCGTTGATCACCAACAGGTAGTCATCCTCTCCCAACCGGTGCACGATTACATCGTCCACGAACGTCCCTTCGGGGTACAACATTGCCGAATACTGCGCCTGCCCAACGACCAGCTTCGAAGCATCATTCATTGTCAGATGTTGCACCGCCTGCAGCGCGCCGCCGGGCTGCTTCGCGGCATGAATCCGGATGTCCCCCATATGGCTCACATCGAACACACCGACTCCGTTTCGCACCGCTTTGTGTTCCGCGACCAGGCCGCCGCTCGCGGGATACTCCACCGGCATGTCCCAACCGCCAAAATTCACCATTTTGGCACCAAGACGACGGTGCAGCGCATTTAGTGGCGTCTTGCGAAGGACGGAATTGACAGGAGGGTGTACGGATTCCATTCCGTTAGCTCGGGCAGTTTTCGATACTAGCATGCGCCTCCGGTGCCGTCAAAACTACCTTGGTCGTCCCATCTAGTTCGTCGTGTCAACTTGGGAATGATCGGTGCGCTCGCACTTGCTGGTGGCTAAACGCTCAGGTAAAGTCTCTTGCGGAGGCGCAATGGCAGCTCATCGTCAGCAGGTTGTTTGCCAGCAGTGCGACAAGAGTGAAGAATATTGCACCTGCGAGAAGTACTGTACGATTTGCAAAGGCCAAAGCAATGTTCGGCTTGGGGTCGATGGCCTGTACTACTGTCCCGACTGTCGCGAAGCCTGTGATGTGGCGCTCGCCAACGATAATTAACCGTGTCCACCTTGCCTCATCAAATTTCGGTCCATATGGATCCAGACGAGCGCCTGGTCGCTGCGGTGGGAGGCGCTGCTCGTTATCTGGCAGATGCTGCGGGCTTGGGCAACGAGACCATTCTGCAATTCCAGTCCTCCGTCGTCTCCGCCTGCAGACATTGCTTCCACTGCCATTCCTCGGGCATGCCTTGTGGCATCATTCTTCGCAGATCACTGGACCGACTGGAAGTGGAAGTCGCGCTGCCGGGAACAGAGCCCCCTGCCAGCGAAAAACCTTCCTGGGAAGGTATTGATGAAGTTGAGTGCGAATCACGAGACCATACGGCGATTCTTCGGCTCACCAAATTCGTTGCACCGAATCCGCCTGCGGACTAAACAATAGAAGCCGCCCGCGTTGGAGCTGCGCGGCCAACCTACATCTTGAACGCGAAGGTATTCCTTCGAATGAGCGACGTCATCTGGTCGTCGCTCACCGTCAACGCAATCACCACGCGATCTCCCGATGGAGTTACGTTCGACTGATCAAGAAGTTGGGCCAACTCCGGATTATCCTTGCTCGCTTGGTATTTCTTGTATAGCAGGCCTGCCGCCATCAGTTGGCTCAGCGTGTTCGCGTCCCCCGTGGATCCGCAAACCGCTTGAAACTTGGCATCGACTCCACTGCTGGCATTTGCGGTGATGATCATCGCTTGCATCCTCTGCACCAGCGCGGAGGCATCCGGAAACTGCTGCACTTCTGGAGCAAGTTGGCTCATGGCCAGCCGCGTGTAACCGGGATCCAGCACGGCCCACACCACGCCCGAACCATTCACTTCATTGATCAACCCGTACATCTTGTCGTTTCGCAGTAGCCCATCTTCCTTGCCCAGACGGATGTCCAACAGTTTTTCCAACAGCGACCTGTGCCCGAATACAGCCTTGCTCGAATCCAGAAAAAAGAAATACAGATCGTCCGCGCCGGACCCGGACCCGAAAGCGAACAGCGTGTAGTTCTCGATCTTGGCCACGGAGAGCTTCTGCTGTTTGAAATACGCTTCGGTGGATTCAGGGTTGTAATTGCCCATGGCGATGCCCACCGTCAGTTCGCTCGAGGGAATGTCCGTGGGTACCCCTTTGTCGTTTTTGATCGTGGCATCGGGAACCAGGCCCCACACAAGTTCATCGACCTGGCTGTTGGGATCCACTCCAGCCGACGCGAGGAACTTCTCGAATTGCTTGAACCGCTCCGGCAGGATTTGTTCCCGCAGGGCGGGGAACCATTTCTCGGTCCTCGCCTTCTTCAGGTCCACGTAGCCAATTTCCCCCGTGTCCTTCGGGAAAAGCGCGAGCGTATCCGCGCTGACGCCCCCGGCCTTGGCCGGACCCGCCAGCGCCATGGCCATCAGAAATAGTGCGCAGGCGGCGAAAAGCACGCCCAAATTCTTCCTCGTCCTCATGTCTTGCTCCTTTTTCGACTGGGGAGTGAATCTTTATTCTACGACATCACGGTTTCACTAACCTAAGCGGGTGCGTAATTCGGCAACCTTAATCTTCATTTGGTGAACGTAATTCACGTCTTTCAGTCCATCTAGATTGATCTCCACGTTGGCCAGAGCGCCCTTCGCGGCCGCCACTGCCATTAGACGTGCCACCTGCAGATCTGACTTCATAGATGCCGCCGCGATGGCCTGCAGTTGCAACAGGTGCCCGTTGAGTTGCGCTGCCTTTTCGGCAACCTGCAGCGGCACCTCCGCCGCTTCCTTGGTTGCCGCCTGGATGGAAGATTCGCGTTGTGTTGTCTCTTCTGCGTTTCCTTGGGGCAATTTGACCGCTGCCATGACCGACTCATACGATGCGGCGTCCCGATCTATCGCTGCTGTCAGTTCGTCTGCCGTCCTCCGCAACTCGTCCAACACTTCAGAGAGTTTGTCGACGTGCATTGCCTGGGACTTCTTCTTTCTTGACAGCCCTGCCACCATTTGCCCCAATGCCGCGGCCATTGCCCCGACGTAGGCAGATACGCTTCCGCCACCAGGTGTGGCAGTAGGCGCTGCAACCGCTTCCAGAAACGGCCGCGCCACGCTGGCGAGTTTTCCGTCTTTTGCTTCGATTGGCGTTCCAGTCAACACTGCTTCAAGCTTGTTTTCGAACACTTGCGATGGTGAGAAGCCTTCCAGCTGCAGGAAAAAATCGGCTGCCATTTCGATCGCCTTTTTCGGAATCAGCCCGACAATTTCGCTCCCGACCGGTAACGCGCCGTACCGTGCCGCCTCGCGCTTCACCATTTCGTACACGCGGTGCATTGGGGTTTGCTCGAAGTCCGTCAAATTGATGGAAACCTGTGCCAGGTTACGCGCTTTCAATTCCACTCCCATGGACTTCACATACCGCAATCCGCCACTCGAAAATCGAATGGCCTTGGCGATCTTGTTCGCAATACTCACATCCGATGTGTTCAAGTTCACGTTGTACGCGATCAGGAATTTTCGTGCTCCGACTACCGTCACTCCCGCGGTCGGATGTAATTTCGGCTCGCCCACGTCCGGCTGTCGGTCGTGATTTTTCTTTAGTTCCTCTCGTAGTCCCTCGAATTGTCCTCGGCGCACATTTTCCAAATTGACCCGGTCCGGTCGTGTTGCGGCTGCCTCATAAAAAAAGATGGGAATTCGGTATCTTTTCCAAATCTCATTTCCCACGCGACGCGCCAATGCCACACAATCCTCGAGTGTCACGTTTTCAATGGGAATGAACGGCACAACGTCCGTCGCTCCCACGCGAGGGTGTGCCCCCGTGTGCGTTGTCATATCGATCAAATCCATCGCTTTCCCCGTGCCCAGGATCGATGCCTCGCCCACAGCTTCAGGCTCACCCGCCAGTGTGATGACGCATCGATTGTGGTCCGCGTCCATCTCCCGATCCAGAACGTACACACCGGGCACGCTGCTCATCGCTTGCACAATCGCATCCACTTTCGCCGGATCTCGCCCTTCGGAAAAATTCGGTACGCACTCAATCAATCGTTTCATAGCTTATTCCGTCTTTTTGCTGTGGATTTGGACTCACCATCAACAAACCAACCACACATTATCACCCTGAGGGCTAAGTCCCTTGCGCTTGCCCCACTCAAGCCCGCAAGCACTCAGTCCTGGCAATTCCCTTAATTTCTCGCGTGGATAATCTCTCCGCCCTTCACCGTCATCCAACACCGCTGCATCCCAAAATAATAAGGAATTTCGCGATAATCCTCCACTTCGAACACCGCTAGATCTGCCTCTTTGCCTACCTCGAGTGAGCCAACTCTCTTCTCTCGTCGCAATGCATAAGCAGCGTTAATCGTCGCCGCGGTAATCGCTTCCGCTGGCGTCATCCGCAACTGACTGCAAGCCAGGGATAACACCATCGGCATGCTTACCGTCGGGCTCGTCCCAGGATTGTAATCCGTTGCCAACCCAACCACGGCTCCTGCCTCGATCAACTCGCGCGCTGGTGCGTATGCCTTCCACCCCAAATGAAAATCGCACCCCGGAAGCAAAGTCGCCACCGTTCGTGACTTTGCCAGCGCCCGCATATCTGCCCCGTTTACGTGTTCCAGGTGATCGCAGCTCGCTGCCCCAAGCTCCACGGCCAATTGTGTCCCCCCGGTGCGAGATAGTTGCTCCGCGTGCAGCCGCGGCACTAACCCGTGCTCTTTCGCCGCGCTCAGAATTCGCCGGGCCTCCGCCCGCGTGAACGCTCCCCGATCACAAAACACATCACAGAACTCCGCCAACCCTTGGTTCACGACTTCCGGCAACATTTGTCCCACTAGTAGCGCGATGTAACGCTCTGCCCCGTCTGGCTTACCACGAAATTCTGCCGGTACGACGTGTGCGCCCAAAAACGTCGATACGATCTCCAATGGCTGTTCGCCATTTAGCTCTCGTTGCAACTTCAGTATGTTCAATTCGCTCGTGATATCGAGTCCATAGCCGCTCTTCGCCTCCACTGTCGTGGTTCCGAACGAGGCAAACTCTCTCAGTGCTGCCAGAGCTCTCTTCTTGAGCGCTCCCGCACTCGCAGCTCTCAGCCTCTTCACGGAATTTAAAATCCCACCGCCCTTTCTGGCGATCTCTTCGTAACTCGCGCCTTCAATTTTCAGCTCATATTCTTCCGCGCGGCTTGCGGCATGAATCAGGTGAGTATGTGAATCCACAAAGCCGGGCAGCACTACGCGTCCGCCCACGTCCAGTTTCGGAGCCCGTTTCGCGCCTTTCCGGGCTTCCACCTGCGCACGAGCACCGACCGCAGCTATCCTCCCGTCCTGGATTAGGACCGCTCCATCTTTCACGATACCCAAGTTTGAAAGGGAATTACCTCGCCGGGGAGCGCTTCCCCGCAGCGTCAGTATTTGCGCAGCTCCAGTAATGAGCAGACTTTTTGCCAAATCGTCGTTATCGCGTCTCGGTCGGACCGAAACGCACCTTACGCACCAACAGCCATTCCTTGATAGGCCGGCACAAAAACTTCCTTCACAAATGTCTCAATGGATGTCGACGTAGTGTTCTCTGCCGACCTCGGCTCCGTCGCCACTACGGTTCCGTTGTTAATCCCTTGGAACATCTCGATGAAGTAGGCCGCAGTCTTCGGTGGGGTTCCCATCTGCACCAGCACCTGTTGCACCTGATCGTAGGGGAACTGCGCATACCGCAGTCCCGAATTGTTCAGCGCCTTTCCGATCACCGATGTCACTTCATTCATACTGAGGTCGCGCTCCCCTAACAACTCCCGGGTTTGTTTCCCATTGAAATCCAATTTCAGCAGGCGTTCCGCGGCATACACTCCGATGTCTCGCGTTGCGATCATCGGAATCTGCAAATCCGCCTTCAACGCGCCTCCGTACATTCCCATCATGTGGATCATGCTGATTGCTGCCAGGTGATTCTCGAAAAAGTAGGCAGCGCGCAAATGCAACACGTTCAGTTTCTCGACAGCGTTCAATTTCTGCTCCGTCCGATGAACCCCCAGAATTGGTCCTGTCCCGGCCGGCGCCTGTGCGCCAAAGCTGCTTAGATTGACGGCATAATGCAGTCCGGCATCGCGGGCCGCAGTCGAGATTGCATCGCTCTCCCGTTCCTGTTCGGCTCGGTAATCTTGGGAGGTCATGCCAGGTGGCAACATCAGGAAGGCTGCCCGTACGTCTCGAAACGCCCGGATAAGCGCTTCCGAGTCATTAACGTCTGCAATAAAGGCCTCGGCACCCTTCTGCACAAACGGCTGCAGCCTCGCCGTGTTTCGCCCGACGACTCGCACCTTCTCGCCTTTTTCCAGCAGTTTCTTCGTAATCACAGACCCGATATGGCCTGTTGCACCTAGGACGGTATACATCGTCAACTCCCTCGACTGAATGTCATTTCTGATGCCATGCCAGCCCTGCGATGTTCGAACCTTAGCACATGCACCTGTGCCCGGGATCGCTTCTCATTCAGAGCATAGGAATCTTCACGCCGTTTGTTTTCGCGAACTCGATGGCCTCAGCATACCCTGCATCGACGTGCCGCGCTACGCCCATTCCGGGGTCGTTCGTCAGCACTCTTTCGATGCGCCCTGCCATCTCTTTGGTGCCGTCGGCGCAGGTCACTTGTCCGGCGTGCTGTGAGTACCCTATCCCAACTCCACCGCCATTGTGAATGGAAACCCAGGACGCGCCACTGGCGGTGTTCACTAAGGCGTTCAACAACGCCCAATCCGCCACCGCGTCGGATCCATCCTTCATCGCTTCCGTTTCGCGATAAGGGGAAGCCACCGAGCCACAATCTAGATGATCGCGGCCCATTACGATGGGGCCCTTCAGTTCGCCGTTAGCCACAAGGTCATTCAACGCCAGTCCGAATTTGTCGCGTTCGCCATAACCCAGCCAGCAGATCCGCGATGGCAGCCCTTGGAATTTCACCTTCTTCTGCGCCAAGGTAATCCACCGTTTAAGGTGCTGGTTCTCAGGGAACATTTCCAGCACAAGCCGGTCAGTTCGCGCGATGTCGGATGCCTCTCCGGAAAGGGCCGCCCAGCGGAATGGCCCTTTGCCCTCGCAGAAGAGCGGCCGAATGTAGGCAGGCACAAATCCTGGGAAATCATAAGCGTTCTTTACGCCTGCCTCGAACGCGAACGTCCGAATATTGTTGCCATAATCAAATGTCACCGCGCCGAGCTTCTGCAAGTCCAACATCGCTTGCACGTGCTCACCGATGGCAGCAATCGCCCGCTTCCGGTACTCCTGCGGATTCTTCTTGCGTAGCTCCACAGCTTCCGCCAGCGTCATCCCGTTAGGAACATATCCGTTAACCGGATCGTGAGCGCTCGTCTGATCGGTCAGCACATCCGGCACCACGCCACGCTTCGCCAACTCGGGAATCAAGTCCGCGCAATTCCCGACGAGCCCTACCGAAGTCGCCTCGCCCTTGCGGACCGCATTCTTCAGGATCCGCAAAGCTTCATCCAGCGATGTGACCATCACATCGCAATACCCCGTCTTCACCCGCCGCTTGATCCGCTCCGGGTCCACATCGATCCCCAGAAACGCTCCACCATTCATCGTCGCGGCCAGCGGCTGGGCGCCACCCATGCCGCCCATGCCTCCGGTAACGACGAGTTTCCCGCTCAAGTCGCCACCAAAGTGCTGCCGCGCTGCCGCCGCAAACGTCTCGTAGGTCCCCTGGAGAATCCCCTGCGTGCCGATATAGATCCAACTACCCGCGGTCATTTGCCCGTACATCATTAATCCGGCGCGATCCAGTTCGTTGAACTTCTCCCAGTTATTCCAGTGGCCCACCAGGTTTGAATTGCAGAGCAGGACGCGCGGCGCGTATTCGTGAGTGCGAAATACCGCCACAGGCTTACCCGATTGCACCAACAATGTTTCGTCGGCCTCCAACGCCCGCAGCGATTTGACGATCGCGTGAAAGCAATCCCAATTTCGCGCTGCTTTACCTGTCCCGCCATACACCACAAGCTCTTCCGGCCTTTCTGCCACGTCTGGGTCCAGGTTGTTCAGGAGCATTCGCAATGCCGCTTCCTGTTGCCAGCCTTTGCAGGAAAGCTCTGTGCCGCGCGGCGCGCGAAAAGGTCCCCGGCTTGTCTCTGGATCATTGACGACTGGTAGAGTTGCTCCCATGTTCCCGATTCCTCTGCCCTATCTTAACGCAGCTTGATTCTTGCCCGATAATGCGGCACAAAAGCTGCCACCCGCCACATGGTAAGCCTGTCTGCGGTCCGGGAGAAAACAGTGCCTGGAAACCCCGGCCGCCACACTTCGAAGACTGCCCGAACTCGTCATCGCCATCGCCCGTTGCACCCGTTTTCCTTCTAGGGTACATTCAAAAAAACATGAGCTACAGTTCTCTTCCTGCCGGCCTTCTTCGCGCCGTCGATCAGCACCCCTCCCCGCGCGCTCAAATGTTCCGCAGCAGCGAACGATGGGAAGCCATTTCCTCCCAGGAACTCCTTCGCCGTATCTCCGGCTTAGCTAACTCTTTGGTCGAATTAGGCGTGAAGTCCGGCGACCGCGTTGGCTTGTTAGCTCCCAACTGTCCGGAATGGCACACCGCTGATTTTGCAATCAGTGGTTCCGGCGCGATCACCGTACCCATCTACTTCAATGAATCCCCCGACCGCATGACTTACATCCTGAACCACTGCGGAGCGCAGGTTATTTTCATTGCGGGCCTTCGGCAGCTAGAGAAATTCCTCGAAGTGCGCAATCAACTCGCTCATATCCAGCAGGTGATCGTCGCCGGAGCCGGTGACGCCATGCCTTCCGAGTTTCTCCGTTACGAAACTCTGATTGCTACCGCCGGTCCCACGGAAATCGCCGCCTTCCGCAAACGTGCTGCTGATGTTCTCCCGGGCCAGCTCGCCTCCATCATTTATACGTCCGGAACGACGGGCGAACCCAAAGGCGTAATGCTCACGCACGCAAATTTCAGCTCAAATGTGGCCGACTCCTGCCGCGATGTGGTTCTCCACGCCGAAACCGATCTCGCCGTCTCGTTCCTCCCCCTTGCCCACGTCTATGGCCGCATGCTCGACTATCTCTACATATTTCAGGGCTGTCCCATTGCCTATGTTCCAGTTGTCGAGAATGTTGCTCAAGCTTTGGTTGAAGTCCGTCCCACAGTTCTTGCGGCCGTCCCTCGCTTCTTCGAGAAAATCTATGCGCGGCTGATGGAACAGGGCAGCAAGAATTCGGGGGTCAAGCGCAAGATTTTCGATTTCGCCATGAAGACAGCAAGAGATTCTGCTGCCTGGCGCTGTGGCGAAAAATCTGCCAGCTTGCTTTTGAAAATTAAGTGGGCATTGGCCGACCGCTTGGTGTATTCCAAAATACGCGCTGGTACGGGTGGGCGGTTGCGTCTGGTCCTATCTGGCGGTGCGCCCCTTTCCAAATCACTGGGCGAGTTCTTCTGGGCTATCGGCATTCTCATCTATCAAGGCTATGGCCTTACGGAAACCTCCCCTGTCCTTACCAACAACTACCCGCACAATCGCGCCGGCAGCTCTGGCCGGCCCATCGCCAATGTGCAAATTCGCATTGCAGATGATGGAGAGATCCTCGCCAAGGGGCCCTGCGTCATGCAGGGCTATTACAAATCGCCCGAAGCGACTCGTGAAGTACTTTCCGAGGACGGCTGGTTCAAAACTGGCGATATCGGCTATCTCGACAAAGACAACTATCTCTTCATCACCGATCGCAAGAAAGACTTACTGAAAACCGCGGCCGGCAAGTTCGTGGCTCCCCAACCTATTGAAAACATCTTGAAAACTAGTCCGTATATCCTCAACGCCATGATCGTCGGCGATCAGCGAAAATTTGTTGTCGCACTTATCGTCATCAATCCCGTTACGCTATCCTCGAAGTTAGCGGAAGAAGGCTTGAGCCTGTCTTCAAGCGCCCAAATAGCGGCACATCCCCAAGCCTATTCCCTTATTGAAAGCGAGGTCGCTCGCCTGACCTCCCATCTCGCCCAGTATGAAACCATAAAGCGGTTCGCACTTCTCCCGGATGACTTTACCTTCGAAGGTGGCGCTCTCACCTTCACCATGAAACTCAAGCGCCGCGTCGTCGAACACCAATTTCGTGACCTCATTGATAAACTCTATTCGGATGTTACGGAACCGCGACCCTTGGTCCGCGACTGAAATACCTTTCGTCTGCTGCTTTGGCCTCTTCTCTCGAGTTCAACCCTGTGTTAAAAGAGTGGTTCTCGGCGATGTGGCCGTACCCATCTTTCTTTTCTGCGCATCTCATCCGCAGGAAACCAATCTAGTCAGTCAGGAGGATTCCAATGCCAAAAGCAGCTACTGCCACCGCCCGGACCTTTCCCACCAGCGTCGGAGTGCCTGAGAATAATCGTCAAGCTCTCATTGCCTTGTTGAACGCCCGCCTTGCAGATAGTACGGACCTGCGCACGCAGGTGAAGTGGGCCCACTGGAACGTCAAGGGCCTGCATTTCATTCAGCTCCATGAACTTTTCGATTCCGTCGCAGCTCATCTCGAAGAGCAGACGGATACTATTGCCGAGCGTGTCACGACTCTCGGCGGCGTCGCCAACGGCACCGTTCGCGAAGCGGCCGCCAAGTCAGGTCTCAAAGAAGCGGATCTGACCGCATCCGACGGCCCTTCGATGCTGATGTTTCTGGTCCACAATGTCGCCCATCACGCCAACGCCTTGCGCACGGCTGTGCAGGAATCGGATGACCTCGGCGACGCCATCACCGCCGACCTGTTTACGCAGCTAACCCGCGAACTGGATAAGGACCTCTGGTTCCTGGAAGCGCACCTCACTCAAGCTTAAAACCTGTCAACGCCCATTGGGAGGCGCAGATATTTCTCGTCGCCTTTCGTTTCTCGATTGCCGTTTGTTCTCACACTCCCCAAGGACTACAATTTCCTTGGAGAAGCTCTCATGTCTGATCAACTGGTCATTGCAGGTCGAGCATTCAATTCGCGCTTAATCGTGGGTACAGGGAAGTACCGCAGCTTTCAGGAAATGGCCCGTGCACACGCTGCCTCCGCCGCGGACATGGTCACCGTCGCTGTACGTCGTGTGAATCTCACCGACAAGTCGAAAGAATCCCTCCTCGATTACATCGACCGCGAAAAAATATTTATTCTTCCAAACACCGCCGCGTGTTACACCGCCGACGAAGCCATCCGCACCGCTCGGTTGGCCCGCGAGGTGGGCCTGTCAAACTGGATCAAGCTCGAAGTCATCGGGGACCAGCAAACTCTCTTTCCCGATACCGAACAGCTCATCGAAGCCACCAGAGTTCTGGTGAAAGAAGGCTTCGTTGTCTTACCTTATACAAATGACGACCTGATCGCCGCGCGCAAGCTCATCGATGCAGGCGCTGCGGCTGTTATGCCCCTGGCTGCCCCAATCGGTTCTGGCCTCGGCATTCAAAATCCGGCCCATCTCCGAATCCTTCGTGAGCGCATTACTGAAGTTCCTATGATCGTCGATGCTGGTGTGGGTACCGCCTCCGACGCTGCTGTCGCGATGGAACTGGGGGCCGACGGCGTTCTGATGAATACTGCGATCGCTGAAGCCGCCGACGCCGTCCTGATGGCCGAAGCAATGCGCGACGCCGTCGTCGCTGGCCGCAAGGCATTCCTCGCTGGGCGCATGCCCAAGCGTCTTTATGCCTCGGCCTCTTCGCCGTTGGCCGGTGTCGTTCGTTGACCTCTGGTCCACGAACGTCTAGAATTCAAATCGTTTTGCCATGGCGCCCGGCTGGCTCAAACAAGGACAACAGATTCGTCATGCTGAACAAATCGCGAATCTGCTGGCTGGCATTCACGACTTCTACCTGGCACCCGCGAGTCCGCCCGGAAACGTACAGTCCGACAATCGCTCCAAGCCCCGAACTATCCACCTGAGGCACGTCCTTCAGATCGATCACGATTCGCTTGTGCCCCGGTATCCTCTGGCGTACCTCGTCCTTCAACACCCGTGTGTTCTCAAACGTGAGTTTGCCGTGACACTCCGCCACCAGCACATCCTCGCGGTCGTAGCAATGCACTCGAAACCCGCGCGCCGGACTGCCTGATAGATCTGCCATCGATCCTCCCTCGCACTATCCTGGTCCGATATCCGGTCCCCTTCTATCCTACTTAGCGAAGATTTGCCAGACATTCGCGCTTCGGCTATCCGAATCGGGTTAGACTGGTGCCGTGCAACGCAAGATTTTCTGGATGACGTTTGCCGCAGTCGGCCTTGTCGCCGACCTGATCCTTCCGTTTTGGTGGGCCGTTGGCGCCACTATTCCCATTCTTGCGTTCAGTTGGTGGCTTGCGTACCGCAGTGAGTGGTTCAATTAGCTCGGTCCCTCACAGCGTGCGGAACAGAAAATGCCATACTGCATCAACTGCGCCGTGTACGAGCGCCGAGGCAAAAATGGATCCGGTTCTCCGCCAGGTCCATCCATAAAATAGACCCGCCAGCGTCGCCAGAATCACGTACCGCCAATTCGGGAATCCCATATTCGTGATGTGAGAAAATCCAAAAAGCACCGACGCGGTCCACCATCCAGCCAGTTCACTCTTGGAGGCTTTCGACAGGAAATTCTGTAGCAGTCCGCGGAACAATAACTCTTCTGGCCATGCCGTAAACACCAGAATTGCCAGTGAAAGCCCTGCATAAGTACTCCACCGGCTCCATTGCGGCGCAAATGCGATGAAATGCAGTGCGATGCCCAGCGGAATAGCGATGCACGCAAAGGCCACAAAGCTTCCGCCGGCGTAAAATCCCCAGCGCTTTCCCCAGCCGAGGGAATATCCGATCCCCTTAGCGCGCCGTACCAGCAAGAAGGACGCCAGGGCCGCGTTGACTGCAACGAGGACCGTCATTACATGTGCCAATTTGCCGCTAGGATAGGGCCACAGCCAGAGCCTCGGGCCGAACTTCACGAACAACCAAATGCCGAGGATGCTGGCAAAGTCTTGCCATGCTCCGGGAGCGGCGCTTCCCGCCCAAGCGGCCAAGCCGAGCGGCACAAAGATCAATCCGGCTATCGCGGCGAGCCGGGCAAAGAGAATGGAGGAAGTTCCCAACAGATAGATCACGTAGGCGAAGAACACACACACGGCCAGAAACATTCCGCCAGCGGGGCCGAAACGCGCGTCGATTGCATCGGCTACACCACGCGCCGCAAGCAGCAGCGTCGCCAGGAGTAGAAACGCGAAACAGGTCAACGTTGCCGCGAACGCTCGTCCGCCATATCCTTGCCATGAGGCATATAGCGCCGCACCCAAACAAAAGCCTGCCCAGATTCCCAATGTCGCCCATATTCCTAATTGCTTCATCGCGCAGCTCGCGTCACGCCGGTTTCCACGTAACAATATTTGCACATCCCGCCTGAAGTTGTCGGAATCCAGTGATAGGAAATCGATACACTAAGGAAGAGCGCTGCCCATTGAAACGCCTCGCTTACATTGACTGGATGCGCGGTCTTGCGTGCCTGCTGATGTTTCAGACGCACTGCTACGATTCCTGGCTGCGCCCCGATCTTCACGACACGCGGCTTTACAAGCTGTCGCAACTTGGCGGAACTCTTCCCGCGCCGCTATTCATCTTCCTGTCGGGCGTGTCGTTCGCGCTGGTTACGGAAAAGCTGCGAGTGAAGGGAATCGCCCGCGGTGCGATCGCCAGGCAGACCATTCGTCGCGGCGCGGAAATCTTTGCGCTCGGGATTCTGTTCCGCATCCAGGAATATATTCTCGGCTACAAATGGGTTCCCTGGACCGATATGTTTCGCGTGGATGTGCTCAATATTCTGGGCATATCCATGATGCTCATGGGCATTCTGTGCTGGTTCACGGCGGCGCCCGCAGTTTCCGAGGCGCGCCGGAAGGGAATAGTATCCGCGTTGCTCGTTGCGGCGCTCGTTGCTCTGGTCACGCCGCCGCTTTGGACAACCTGGCGGCCGAGATTCCTTCCGTGGCCGCTGGAAACGTACATCAACGGTTCGCACACGTACAATCAGCCGCAACATTGGCTGTTCCCGATCTTTCCGTGGTGTGCGTTTGCGTTCGTGGGCTTAGCTGTTGGTTTTCTGGTGTTCAGTGACTTTGCGCGCCAGCGCGAATCCCTATTCTTCAGTTCACTCGGGCTTGCGGGAATTGCGGCCATTTTGCTGTCGATGCTGTTCGATGCGCTGCCGATTCGTTTGTACGCGGTTTACGATTACTGGCACTCGAATCCGAACTTCTTTCTGGCACGTTGCGGCGTGCTGCTGATTATCCTGTCTTTGGTTTATGCGTGGTGCAAATGGGGATTTGCGCAGAGGGGTTTCAGTCCCGTCATTCAGCTAGGACAAACATCGCTGCTGGTTTATTGGGTGCACATTGAATTTGTGTATGGACGATTTTCGATTCTGCCGAAACATCGGTGCTCGATTTTGCTGGCGACTGCCGGGCTGTGTGTGGTTTTTCTGGCGATGCTGGGACTATCGATCTGGCGCACGCGCTATAAAAACCGAAGCATCAAGGCTTTGCGCTCGCCGACGCCGGCGGCTCCGGAGCCGGCAACTTAATGATGATTTCGCCAGGTTGCGCGAGGCCCAATTCTTCGCGGGCAATTTTGCGGATGGTCTGCGGGTCGGTCTTCAGATCCTGAACGTCCTGCGCCAGCGCGGCGTTTTCCTTGTTCAGCCGGTCGAGCACGCTGCTGACTTTCTGAATCTCCTGTTGTTTACGATGCATGGCCAGGAAGCCGTGTGTGCCGAAGACATCGTGAACGAGAAGGACGACGACGAAAATGGCGAGCAAGTGTCGCCCATAGGCGTGCAGCAATTTCCCGGATTTCTCTTCCCAGTTAATCTTCCTTTACCTCGAGTACGGATTTTGCTTCATCCGCAGGATGCAGCGGTACAACTTTTCTTCCAAGTGGTGTCGAAGAGTCCACGGCCCCACTGGGAATGGTGTTTGCCTTCTGTTCGTCGGAATGTGGACGTTTTCACGGGCGGCAAATCGCAAGTTGGGAATGTCGGCGCGCCGACATTCTTTGGTCAGTTACCCAAGAAGTAATCATACCCCCCCTCCCCCCTTGTTTTTGCTGTACGAGCGTGCAAGCAATTGAAAGCGCGGGGGATAGCCGGGAGGCCGTACGGTACAGTATGGGAAAATGCCGGGAGATCGTGGCGTTTTGTTGCAAGCGGTTGCCGAAGCGGGTCACGTGGTGCATGAAGTTGACTCTAAACCCGCACCTTTCAAAAACCAAATGCGAAAGGTGCGGCACCCAGTCAAAAGCATCTTAGCGCTCAATCTGTGGCCCACCCGCCCGATTATGTAGCGCGAATCGTCAGGAAAGAGACGCCCAAGACCCACCCTCAAAAAACGAGGATGGGGCACCCGCCGGGTTTTTGTGATTTGCGCTGGGGGCCGACCACGCGGTTCCAACGATCTTGCCCACGAAGAGGAGAACTATGGCTGGGCCAGAGGCCCGAAAGATGGCGAGGGTCGCACGACGCGGCAGCGGCGTAAAGCCGCTGCTACAGTGCCGATCATGTCGCGCGAATGTTGCCCACGAAGAGGAGAAGGCACGGCTGGGGCGTTCATCAATGAACGTAGTAGCCGCTTTTGGCGAGGACGACGTAATCGTGGCCCTTGTTCCCGAAGGAGGAGGCCAGGCGAACATCGAGTTTATGAGGCTTGCCGTTGGCGCCGTTGGCGTTGGTGTAGTAGCCGATGTTGTAGCGGGTTTTGATGCGATCGATGAGGGCGCGGAACACGGTGTCCAGATGCGCCACGTCAGGGACGTCGAAAATTTCGCCGCCGGTCTGTTCGGTGACTTTGTGAATGTTGACGAGGCCCGGAACCATGCTGGCGTAGAAGAGAGTGCCGGGCGGGTTGTATCCGGGGATCTTCAGGTTATACAGGACGGCATCCGCGGCGATGGTTTCGGTGACAATATCGCGCGTACCTTGTCCACCGGCATCGGTGCCCACGTCGTCGCTGATCAGGATGATGACGCGGCGGCCCTTGGGTGGGGCGTTGAGGAGATAGCGAGCGGCGACGAAGATGCCGTCGTTGATGTTGGTGGCGCCACCCACTTTGAAGGCGTTGATCTGCTCGGCAAGCTGGGCTTTGTCCTTGGTAAAAGGCACGCGCAATTCGGCTTCCGTGGAGAAGGTGAAGAGAGCCACCTCGTCTTCGGGCTTGAGGGCGGCGAGTGCGGTGTTGGCGGCTTCGCGCAGCGGACCGAGGAACGGGCCGATGGAATCGCTTAGATCGAGGACGAGGGCGACGTCGAGGGGAAGCTCGTCGCGGCTGAAGATGTCGATTTTTTGCGGGACGCCATCTTCGCGTAGCTCGAAGTCGTCTTTCTTCAGGCCGCCCATGATTTGACCGGACTTGGTTTTCACGGTGGCATCCACCATGACCAGGTTGACGTCCACGTGGATGACGTTGGGAGCCTGCTCCTGTGCTTGAGCCGCGGGTGGGAAAACAAATGCAATGGAAATAAACAGAACGGATAGATGTAGAGTTTTTTGCCAGAGGTTGGACATGCCGCTTGTCTATTATACCGGGGTTGGATTTGCGTGTATTGGCTGGGCGATTTCAAAGAAAGGGGGGCGCGACTGGATAAGAAACCAAGACCCACCCTCAAAAAGCGAAGATGGGACACCCTCGGTGCTTTTGCGGTTTCCACCACAGATGGCCTGGCATTAATGTTGTCGGCTAGGTTGTGGGGTACGCTACTGCGGCCTGGAGGCGGTCAAAAAATCGCCTTAGCCCGAATCGACGAAGGAGGAGCGTCCATGCCAAGAGAGAAAAGCACCCCACTTCCGCAGCCGGTGTTCAACGAAGGGAATGTGACCCCTGACCCAAAGCAATTCAAGACGAAACATGGTTCGGACAATCAACAGTACAAGGAAATTCAAAAGCTGCTGACGAAGGATGTAGTGGCATTCGAGCAATCGCGAGTGCAGGCGGGTGACCTGTACACGCTGGAAAGTGCGCTAGGGCCCCATGGCGCGGAGAGCGTGCAGAATATCCAGAAGGCAGGAAAAATTATTTTTCATTGCGCGGGGGATACGGGAGCGTCGAACGAAGGGAAGTACGGAGATGAACTGCGGGTGTCGGACCAGGTCACCAGCGACTGCCGCACGAGCGACGCGGCTAACCGCCCGGCGTTCTTTTATCACCTGGGCGACGTAGTTTATAACTTTGGAGAATCGAAGTATTACTACGACCAATTCTATGATCCTTATCGCAATTATCCGGCTCCGATCTTTGCGATACCCGGCAACCACGATTCGTTCATCATTCCAGACACTCCGGCAGCAGAGACGCCGCTCACGATTTTTACGAGGAACTTTTGCGCCAGCACTCCGACAATTACCCAGGAAGCTGCTTCACTGCACCGGACGGCCGTGACGCAGCCTGGCGTTTATTTTGCGCTGGACGCCCCGTTTGTGCGGATCATCGGCCTATTCAGCAATGCTTTGGAAGATCCCGGAGTAATTTCCAGCGAAGGCGGAAAATGGCCAGGCGTGCCGGATTACCAATTGCAATTCCTAGCCGCGCAACTGCAGCGGATCAAGAAAGAAAAATATGCCGGAGCGGTGTTGCTGGCGATGCACCATCCGCCGTTCTGTTATTCCCCAGCGCCAAAGTCGGGCGGCGCGGGTGGGAATCACGGCGGAAGTCCGAACATGCTTCGTGACATCGATACCATCTGCAAGGCCCAGGGCGTTTATCCGCACGCGGTGCTTTCGGGCCACGCGCACAACTATCAACGCTTTACGCGCACTCTACGGTTTGGTGGCAAGGATATCGACGTGCCATTTATCATCTGTGGAGACGGTGGGCACAACGTAAACAAACTGGTGCAGGGAAAAGGCGGGCAGCCGGCGCAGGAGCCGCAATTTGGCGTGGCGGTGGACTATATGGAGTCATCGCAGGCGGTGGTGCAATCGAAAAGCCTGGTGTTGAAACATTACGATGATGCGAATTATGGCTACTTGCGGATTACCGTGGATAAGACTTATCTGCGCATCGGGTTCCATCAAGTGGGTCAGTCGAGTCTCCCGCAGTCACGAGTGGATATGGTTACTGTGGAGTTGGCAAGTGGGGCGGTTGTCGGGAACTAGAACCTTTTCGTAAACAGATCAAGCGGGAAGAAAAAAGTATCCTCAGGGGCTGAAGCCCGGATTGTGCTGGGCTGGATGTCGGAGCTGAAGCTCCGAGCCCTAACCAACACTCGGCGGGCGCTGGGGTTGGGAAGGTCGTATACAATCGGGGCGGAGAAACCGGGAATGAAGCGCGAGACGAAATACCGTGTGGTGCTGGTGACGTGCGCGACTTTGGAAGAAGCGCGGAAGATCGCTCGAGGAGTGGTGGAGAAGCGGTTGGCGGCGTGCGTGAATATCGTGACGCACGCAGTGGAGTCGTTTTATACGTGGGAAGGGAAGATGGAGAATAGCAGCGAATATTTATTGATCATGAAAACCAGCGAGGCACGAGTGGGGGAACTGCAGAAGGAAGTCTTGAGCCTGCATTCGTACGATACGCCGGAATTTATCGTGTTGCCGATTGTGGCGGGGTCGGAAGCGTATTTGAAGTGGCTGGGGGAATCTACCGAGTAACGAGTAATCGCGAAATTTAGTGGAACCCAAGACCAGGCGCAGCGCTGAGGGGAACCCCAAGAAGGCGGCGTAAGGCGCCTCTACAAGGAAAATTCGCACGCCAAAGCTAGATGTAAAGGAGGGCCTGGTCGATGTCGGCGACGATGTCTTCTACGTCTTCGATGCCGACGGAGAGGCGGACCAGGCTGTCGGTGATGCCGATACGGTCGCGGACTTCCTTGGGCATGGAGGAGTGAGTCATTTGGGCGGGTAGTGAGATGAGCGATTCGACGCCACCAAGACTTTCGGCGAGCGAGCAGATTTTTACCTGATTGAGGAAGCGGCGGGCAGCTTCCTCGGAGCCGAGGTCGAAGGAGAGCATGGCGCCGGGACCCTTTTGTTGACGGCGAGCGAGTTCGTGCTGCGGGTGATTCACGAGGCCGGGGTAGAAGACCTTTCGGACTTTCGGGTGGGCATCCAGGTGGCGAGCGACGGCGAGGCCGTTGGCATTGTGCTGGAGCATGCGGACGGCGAGAGTTTTGATGCCGCGAGAGGTGAGGAAGCAATCCATGGGAGCAAGGCCGGCGCCGGCAGAGCGCTGTATGAAATAAATTTTCTCGGCATCGTCGGGACGGGTGAGGACGACCGCACCACCCGTGGCGTCGCTATGGCCATTGAGATACTTGGTGAGGGAATGGACCACGATGTGAGCGCCAAGCTCGATGGGCCGCTGGAGATAGGGAGTGAGAAAGGTGTTGTCGACGACGAGGGTGGCGTGGCGCTCGTTAGCGAGCTTGGCCATGGCGGAAATATCGGTGATGCGAAGGGTTGGGTTCGTGGGAGTCTCGATGTAAATCATTTTGGTGTTCGGGCGGAACGCGCCGAGCACCACGGCGGGGTCGGCAGTGTCCACGAAGGAGAACTCGAGACCGAAGTGCACGAGGAGTTGGGTAGTCAGACGGTAGACGCCGCCATAGACCGCTTCAGAGAGAACGACGTGATCGCCCGGGCGAAGGAGCCGAAAGACGGAATCGATGGCGGCCATGCCAGAGGTGAAGACATAGGAGGCCAGAGCGCCTTCGAGCTTCGCGATGGTACGTTCGAGAGCTTTGCGGTTGGGATGATTTGTGCGGGCGTAGTCGTAGCCACCCCGGCTTTTGCCCAACTCCTCGTAGACGTAGGTAGAAGTCTGATAGATGGGTAGGACGACCGCGCCGGTGGTCGGATCCGGTTCCTGGCCTACGTGAATCGCATTTGTGGCAAATCCCATTCGCGTGTCTCCTTGATGGCATGCGCTTGAACGAGCGGCAGGACGAAGCGGGCTGTCCAACCGCAGGTGGGGCCTAACTTTTCGAGGCTAGAAAAAAGTTACAAGAGCGGAGGCAGCGAGTCAAATGGCAGAGGCTCTTGACGTTGGAAACGCTTCGGGGTGAGGATGATTGTGATCATGATGAGACGGAATCGGTGGCAAATCTGGATACTCGCACTGCTGATAACACTAGGCTTGGGTACTCCACTATGCGCGCAGCAGGATCAGGCACCACCTTCGAAAGATCAGCCGCCGCCAACAAAAAAGGAGCAAACGCCATCGCCCACGAACCGAATCACGATCGAAGTGACGGGCGGGGATGCCAATAAGCCGATCGAGAATGCCAGTGTGTATGTGAAGACCGTCGAACAACACTTGATCAAAGACAAAAAGTTTGAAGTGAATGTGAAGACGAACCCACAGGGAGTGGCGCACGTTCCGGATTCGCCGCTGGGCCGAGTGCTGGTGCAGGTTGTGGCAGATGGCTGGAAGCCGTATGGGCACTGGTACGACATAACCGAACCAAAGCAGGTGATTAAAATTCATCTGGAGCGGCCGCCGAAGTGGTATTAGGAAGGCACGGCGCAGGATTTAACCAAAAAAGAGAAGAAAGATTCCTGACTCCGAAGACTCGGTTCGGAATAACGGACTTACAGACGTCGGTTCCGAGGAAAAAAGTGGTGACGGAAATGGGGATTGCACAAAAATAGTGCAAACCGCATCATCGCATTGAAATTTGACGGGTTAGAAGAAGATTTCCAGTTCTTTCCACAAGCTTTTCCACTTTTGTGTTGAAAACTTAACGCTGGCGAAATATTTTTTGTTGCGCAAAGGAAGCCGTCGTGCACGAAGCGACGGAAAAATAGTTTGCTTGACACTTTTTGACCGGCAGAATTGCCGGATGTTACAGTGAAGTGGATGGAAATCACTCCATGAATGAAAGCACCAACGGACCTTTTTCGCTAATGCAGATGTTCTGGGGAAACTTGGCCTCGCGCCCGCTGCGGTGCTTCCTGAGCATCCTGGCAATCGCCATTCAAGTGGTGCTGGTGCTAATGATTGTGGGCATGACCTCTGGGGTAATCGCGGACTGGGGAAAGCGGGTGGAGGGCGTCGGGGCGGATATCCTGGTGCAACCGCCGAACGCGTCTATTTTCTTTGCGTTTTCCAGTGCGGTGATGCAGGAATCATTGGGCGACGAGATCGAGAAACTGCCCGGAGTAGATGAAGTGGCGCCTACGCTGATCCTGAGCGACCCAAAGACCCTGATGATCATCTACGGAATCGATTACAAGCGGTTCAACGCGCTGAGCAAGGGATTTGTTTTCCGAGCCGGGAGGCCGTTTGAGGCTCCGGATGAAACGATTGCGGACGACATTGTGGCGCAGACACGGCACCTGAAAGTAGGAGATAAGGTGACGCTGATCAACCGGCCCTTCCGGATTTCAGGGATCGTGGCGCACGGAAAAGGGGCGCGATTCTTCATCCCGCTGAAGACCGGGCAAGACGTTATGGGTGCCGAAAAGCGGGTATCCATGTTTTTCGTGAGGAGCAAGGGAGACACGGAAGCGACGCGGGCGGAGATTCTGAAAGTGAATCCGCAGAACCGGGTACGGTCGATGTCCGAATACGTGACGCTGATGAGTTCATCTAAACTGCCGGAATTGAGGCCGTTTATCCGAACGATGGTGGTGTTGGGAATCGTGGTGAGCTTCCTGGTGGTGCTGATGAACATGCATACCATGGTGATGGAGCGCACCCGGGAGATTGGAATCCTGAAGGCGTTGGGATTTACGCGGCTGGAAGTGGTGCAGATGCTGCTGGGAGAGACCGCGGTGCTGGCGATTTTGGGGAGCCTGATGGGGATTGGAATTACGTTTCTTGCGCAAGCGATCCTGAAGGAAACCACTCCTTCGTTGCCAATCCTGCTCTCACCGGGTTGGGTGGTGGCGTCGATTGGACTCGCGCTGCTGGGCGCGGCGCTGGGTGCGACAGTGCCAGCGGTGAGAGCGTCGAGCTACGATCCGGTGGAAGCGCTCGCGTACGAGTAAACACGTTCTGAGAATTCTTCCTCAGTTTTCCTCAATGACGGCGTTGCACGAAGAGACCGAAACTGATATGAGAGAACCAGAAAATGGCGGTGCCCCCCGCCAGGAAATAGGCGTATCCAATACCAAGGAGAAGTTTATGAAGCGGATGAAGTGGGCAATCGTGCTCTTGTTGCTGGGATTTGTTGCGCCAGTGAAGGCGCAAATGGGCATGGACATGTTCCGGCGACCCTCGATCACCAAGGCCTTTCACCCTGTTGTCGGCAAAGGAGCGCAGTACGAGACGATTTCCAAAGGAACAGGCGACAAATCCAGAATGATGGAGATGGGTGTGGTCGGGAAGGAAAGCGTGGGGGGCAAGGATGGCTATTGGATGCAGTTTGTGACCACCGACGATAAGGGAACGCCGCACGCGGGAAAAGCGTTGATCACCACTGACGATTTTGAATTCCACCGGATGATCATCGAAGTGCCAGGGCAAGGCGCGATGGAGATGCCGATGAACATGACCGCGAAGAACCGCGAGAACATGGACAATCGCTTGAGCGATTGGCATTCAGTCGGGACAGACACGATCACGGTGCCGGCGGGCACGTTTAGTTGCGACCATTGGAGAAACGACAAAGAGAACTCCGACATTTGGACGAGCGACAAGGTGACGCCGTTTGGGATGGTGAAAGAGCAACGGAAGGATAGCGCCACCGTGCTCGTGAAGGTGCTTGACAATGTTCCGGACCGGATTACCGGGCCGGTAAAGAAGTTTGACATGCAACAAATGATGCAACAGATGCAACAACAGCGGCAGAATCCGAATCAGTAGACGTCTTCCAGGCGTTTTCAGGAACTTTGCAGTGCTTATCGGGCGGGATGGCAGCGCATCCCGCCCGTGTCTTTTTTGCAACAGCGGCATCGAAGGAGAGAAGGAAAGAGAACGATGGCGACGGACAAATATTTGCCGGCAAAGATCGTGGACCGCAAGGAAGTGGCGCACGACCTGTTTCTGCTGCATGTGGAAGCGGACCAAGCGTTGCCGTACCTGGCCGGTCAATACGCGACGCTGGGCGTGGAGGTCGAGGGAAAGCACATCGAGCGGCCGTACTCCATGTGTTCTTCGCCATACGAAAGCAGACTGGAATTCTTCGTGGAACGTGTGCCGAAGGGCGCGCTGACGCCGCTGCTTTACGCGATGGACAAAGGGGCGCCGTTGCTGATGCGCCGGTTCGCGAAGGGCCGCTTTACGCTGGATTTGCGGAGCGGGAGGAAAAATCATCTGCTGTTAGCCACGGTGACGGGCATTGCGCCGTACGTGAGCTATGTCCGGACGGTTTACCAGGATTGGAAGAGGGGCGAGGGTGTGATGCCGGGAGAACACCGGCTGTTTTGCATCCAAGGCGCGAGCCGAAGCTCGGAGTTTGGCTACCGGGATGAGTTAGAACGCGTGGCTGGCGAAGTGCCATGGTTAAAGTATGTGCCGACGGTGAGCCGGCCCTGGGAAGATGAAGGCTGGCAGGGAGAGAAGGGGCGAGTGGACGATTTGATTCGCAAATTTGCGGATCTATGGAACCTCAAGCCGGAAGAAACTACGGCGTATCTGTGTGGGCATCCAAGCATGGTGGAGAATGGGCGGGGCATTCTGCTGCGCGCGGGGTGGAAGAAAGACGCGTTGCAGGATGAGGCGTACTTCCCGCTAGGCAGGTAGGCGATGTGGGTCAACCCTGCTCAGATGGATGGAGCGGCGGCCTCGAGGCGGTCGGCGACATCGGAGATGGTTTCGACGGGGACACGGACGTGGATATTGTCGGTGTCGTTCACCGCATCGATGCAGAGCTTGCCATCACGAACGGAAATCCGGACATGCTCGTTATCGCCGCGAACGTCAACCAGCTGTGCATTCGGGTATTTCTTCAGTTCTTTAGCGAGTTCGCGAAGAGCGGGAAGATAGGGTCGTGCCTGCGCGGCGGCCTGTTCAAGGTGACGGCGCGGGACAACGCGCAGGCCAACGGGAACGACCGTGGCAGGAACCCAGATGTG
>Ga0074046_10000123_pt1 | contig 65305 bp, 58 predicted proteins | sample BogForMeECP23OM3_FD_94441 | JGI IMG/M metagenome (GOLD analysis project Ga0074046, IMG submission 94441) | Bog forest soil microbial communities from Calvert Island, British Columbia, Canada - Bog Forest MetaG ECP23OM3 | ecosystem: Environmental > Terrestrial > Soil > Wetlands ... | reverse complement strand
TCCCGCCCGTCACCTCCATCCTGACCAGCGGGAACGGTGGACGCAGACGAGATGACCATGGCAAACTGGGCGGACAACGAAGCTCCTGTTGATGACGTCCTGGACTAGACACCCGACGTCATATCAGGGGCTTCGCTGCACTCAGGGCACGTGAGGACCCACAGACAGCATCGTCACCAAACTGCAACACAGGCCGTTGAACCGGACATCCAGCTACAGAAGTCCCTGAAGTTAAGGGCAGTGGCAGCATTGGCCGGTACCAAGGCACGCACTACGGCCGTTCGGCGTCATGTTCTTGAAAAGCGAATGATCGAGGCGGCAGCTGGGTCACGACGGCTGGCCCGCTCCCGTCAGCCGCTTCAGCGGCGTGGCCTGCCTGCGCACCGCGGCGCCGCCGGCGATGAGCTGGTCCAGGACCGGCCCCTCGGCCAGCACGTCGCCGTCCGGCCCGGCCACGATCCAGGCCTCGTGCCGGCGGGCGAGCGAGGTTCCGGCCGTGACCGAGGCGCGGATCAGCGCGGCCATCCGCGCCGTGCTGCGGCCCCAGTCGAACTGCGCCGCCCACCGGCGGCAGGCCGCGGCGATGGCCTGGCGGCGGCCCGGGTCGCTCAGCTCCTTGAGCGCCTGGTCCACCGCGTCGGCCAGCTGCTCGCCGTCCCGGACCAGCCAACCGGTCTCCCCGTCGCGGACCGCGTCGCGCAGCCCGTCCACGTCGTAAGCGACCGTGGGCACGCCGAGGGCGGCGGCCTCGAGCACGCACAGGCCCCAGCCCTCCCCCTGCGAGGTGTTCAGGTGCAGCAGCGATCCCGCCACCAGCGCCTGCTTGGCTTGCTCCGCGACGAAGCCGCGCAGCCTGACGACGGAATCCAGGCCGCGCCCGGCCAGCTGGGCGGCCAGCGGCCCGGCCGCCGGGCCGTGGCCCACCACGTCGAGCAGCGAGCGGTCCTGGCCCGGCCGCTGGGCCATCCGTTCGACCAGCGGAATGAGCAGCTCTGGCCGCTTGTGGGCGACCAGGCGGCCAACCCAGACGAGGCTGGCCGCGTCGGCCGGGTCGACCGCGGCCGTCCGGGGGCGACAGACCCCGTTCGGGACCAGGTAGATGTCGCCAGTCCAGCCGAGCCGCGCGCGCATGGCGGCGACGGTGGACGGCGAGACCGCCACGCAGGCGTGCCGCCGGTACGCCCGCCGCGCCGCCGGCCCCTCGAGCAGGCGCCCGAGGCCCGCCATCCACCGGCCGAAATGGACCCCGAACTGAGCCGTGTGCACGTGGTGCACCACGCACAGCACGGGCACCTTGGGCGGCAGCACGAGCGGGGTGAAGAACGGGATCCCGTTCTGGCAGTCGAGCACCGTGTCGAAGGACCGGCGGCGCGCGAGCAGCCAGAGGAGGACCAGCGGGTACACGGTGAACCGGCCGCCGAGCCTGACGATCTGGATCCCGTCTCGCTTCTGGCGGCGGGCCTGACCGGGGGCGCGGGCGGTCAGGAAGTGCACCTGCGCCCCGGCTTGCGTGAGGCCCCGGGCCATCTCCCAGGCGTAGCGCTCGGCCCCGCCGGCCTGCGGGTGCCACGGATCCCGCCAGTTGGCGATGGCGATCCGCAGCCCGCTCAGGTCGGTGGGGCTCATGTCGTGCTGGCGCCGGCCGGCAGCGGCTGCTGGGCCGGGGCCGCCGTGGCAGGCTCGCGGGCCGGTTCGGCCCGGGACCGCAGCCAGATGGCCGCGACGTCGCGGAAGACCGCGGCGGAGTGGCGCTGGACCGAGAAGGTGGAGCCCGCCACGTCCCGCCAGCGGACCGGGATCTGGTCAGCGTCGCGCCCAGCCGCTGGCAGCGGGCGATCAGCTCGACGTCGAAGGCGAAGCCGGCCGTCCGCAGCGGCTGCGCCGCGGCCCGGACCAGCGGTCCGGAGAAGAACTTGAACCCGCACTGGGTGTCGGTCGCGTCCGGCACGATCTGGCGGGCCATCGCGCGGAACACGGCGGCGCCGACCCGGCGGGCCGCGCTCGACCGCACCTGCACCACCGACTGGTCCAGCGCCCGGGAGCCGATCACCATCGGGTACCCGGCGGCCAGCAGGCTTATGGCCACGTCGAGGGCGGAGAGTTCGGTCGCCATGTCCGCGTCGCAGAAGCCGGCGAACGGCGCCTGGGTGGCCAGCAGGCCCGCCCGCACCGCGATGCCCTTGCCCGGCCGCTCGCAGCGCAGCAGCCGGACCGGCACCGGCTGCCGGGGCAGCCGGCGCACCACGTCGCTGGTGCCGTCGGTGCTGGCGCTGTCCACCACGACGACCGCCGCCGGCAGCGGGAGGGCGGCGGCCTTGTGGCACAGCGCGGCCAGCCCGTCGGGCAGCCTGCGGGCCTCGTTACGCGCCGGAACGACGATCTCCAAGGCGGGCGGCCCGGTAACCGCTGCCCCGGTAACCGCTGCTTCGATAGCTGCTGAGAAATCCCCCCGCGGTGCGCTCGTCACGGCCCGGCGGCGCGTCAGCGCGATCCGTACTGGTAAAGCGAGGCATTGGTGGGCGTGCCGTTCGAGGCGCTGGACAGCACGTTCTCCACCACGGCCACCGCCCCGACGGCGATCACGATGCCCACGACGATAGCGATGATCAGACGGGACACGGGGCGCTCCTCCTCCGGGACTCGATGGCTGGACCATAGCGGTATAAGTAAGCAACTAGCTAGTAACTTTGTTAAAATGTAACCCGCACCACTACGGACGGCTATCCCGGTATCTGATAAACGACCAGGTCGGGCTCGTTGTACACGGCCGTGCAGCCGGGCAGTCGGGCGCCCGTCGGAGTGTCTTGGGCGTCCTGCGGGTCCCGCGCGTCTGCCGGGGCGCCATCCACCACGACGAACCGGACGCCGGCCGCCCGCCGGGCCGCGGTCAGCGGGCCGACCGAGCCGATGACGCCGTCCAGACGCCGCGCGCGCGGGTCGTCGGGCGCCAGCGCCACGTTGCCGACCACGGTCCCGTCGTTCCAGATGACCGGGCGGGACACCAGTCGCGGCCAGGCGTCGAGCATCACCTCGCCGTGGTTCCAGGCGGGCCTCCGGTCGGCCGCCCAGGGCAGCAGCAGCACGGCCCCGGGGGCGCGGCTGGCGTCGATCACGCGCGCCGCGGCCAGGTAGGCGACGGGATACCAGGCCGGCCGCAGTCGTCCCGCTGCCCCCCAGGCCAGCCCGGGCAGCAGCAGCACCGGGGCCAGCAGCGCGAACACGCCGAGGGCCAGGCCCGGGGCGTCCGCGAGGGCTGGGGCCCGATGCTTGCCGCCGGTCCGTTCGGCTCGAGGTTTTTGTCGGCCGAACGACCCGGGGTGCATGCTCCAGGCCACGGCGAGCCCGAAACCTAGGGCTTCGGCCAGGGCCAGCGGAGCGGTGAACTGCTGGCCGTCGCGCAAGATGGCGAAGCCTGGCCAGAACCCGATCGCGGCGCGGAGCAGGGCGCGCCCCGGCGCGGTGACTCCGATGGCGGCGATCACCAGGCCGGCCAGCGCACCCGTCGCGAGCCCCGGCCAGCGATGGCCCTGCCCGTTCTGCTGGCCGGGCCCGTTCCGCTGGCCGGGCCCGTTCCGCTGGCCGGGCCCGTTCTGCTGGCCGGGCCCGTTCTGCTGGCCGGGCCGGCGGGCGAGCAGCGCGTAGCCGGCGATGGCGGCCAGCACGAGCGCCAGCCAGACGGCGGAGGCGGGCCCGCCGTAGGCCTTGGGCACCGTGGTGGCGTTCCACATCCCGCCCAGCATGACCAGGCTGCCGATGGTGCCGAACGGGGTGTCGGCCCGGGCCGCGAACGCGGCCACCGCCCGGGTCGGCGTACACGGTGTGCAGCACGGACGGGACGAGCCAGGGCAGGCTGCCGACGGCGAGCGCGGCCAGCGACACGGCTACCGTCCTGGGCTTGAAGGTGCACACGGCCACCGGGACGACCATCAGCGCGGTGATGGCCATGGCGGCGAAGCCGCCGACCACGGCGGGCAGCAGCGCGAGGGCCAGCCGGGCCATGGCGCGGCGCGGGCTGCCCTCCTCCAGCCGGAGCACGGTCCGCAACACCCAGGGCAGGCCGGCATAGCCGAGCAGCAGCGCCCACTGGCCGATGATGAGCCGTTCGGCGACGTAGGGGTTCCAGCCGTAGAACACGGCGGCGGCCAGACGGGCGAGCACGGGCTCGCGGTCCAGGAGCGCGGCCGCGCCCGAGCAGGCCAGCACGAAGATCAGCAGCAGGACGAGTTTCTGCACGATGTCGGCCGGGAGCAGGCGGGCGGCGACGGCGACGGCGAAGTCGCTCGGCACCGCCCGCGGCGCCCCGCCGGACAGCCCGAACATCGCCGAGGTGAACGGCTCGCGGGGTACGAACACCATGTCGTAGCTGAGCAGGAACCCGCGCCGGAGCCCGGGCCCGAGCGCGAGCAGCCCGAGGACGAGCCCGGCGACGACCCCCGGGCCGAGGGCCGACGCGGCACGGCGGGCCGCGGTGATCATGACGGTCCCCGTTCTAACCGGGTATGGGCGCGACGGAGATGGCCCGGCCGACCCACGTAGGCGCGGAGCCGCCGGGGGCCGGCGAGCCGGATTCAGCCGCAGATCCACAATTTTGCGATGATATAGCCGCAGCTCGCGACCGGCCGCTTTCCTGCGCGGCTCTGTCGTTTCGTGCGCGCTTTCGTGCGGGCCGTCGTGCGGAGCGCCGCCAAAGGCACAAAAGGTTGCTGGCCTGGCGGCACTCGGTGCGCCTGAGGGGCAATGTCGCCGGCAATCGTTACCATGGCTGCCCGTGACGGTCCATTCTTTCGACGCGTCCGTATCCGGTCCGCACCAGACCGGGTGGGACGCGCTGAATGAGCTTCTCGCCGATGGAGTCACCTGGGGTGACAGCGGCCTATGGCTTCCCGTTCTCCCCGAAGGTTCGGTTGACCTGTGGTTTACCAGCCCGCCCTACGCGGACGCCCGCGCCTACAGCCGCATCCACCCCGATCACTACGTCGAGTGGTTCCTGCCCTTCGGCCAGCAGATGCTGTCCGCCACAGCCGATACGGGCTGGCTCGTGCTGAACATCAAGAACCGGGTGGCCAAGAGCGGACCGCTCCAGGGGCAGCGTCATCCTTACGTCTACGAACTCGTGCTCGCCCTGCAGCAGCAGGGCTGGCGATGGCTGGAGACCTATATCTGGTCCAAGCCCAACGGCGTGCCTGGCCGCTTCGGGCCGCGGACAAAAGACAGCTTCGAGTACCTCTACGCGTTCGCCAAGGGGCCCAAGCCGTACTTCGACCTAGACGCCATTCGCGTCCCGTACCGGACGACCCCCGAGGAGATCGATCGCCGCAAGCTCGACACCCTGGGAAGGCGCAACACCGACGCGGGTTTCGGGCGGGACCGGACGAGGACCTTCCTGCACGGCGGGGCCGATCCAGGCAACGTGGTGTCTGTGCCGCAGACGTACAACCAGCATCGCGGCGCCGGCGGTCACACCGCCGCCATGCCGGAGAAGCTGGCCGAGTTCTTCGTCAAGGCATGTGCACCGGCGGGTGGGGTGGTCCTCGATCCGTTCGCCGGTTCCGGCACGACGATTGTGGCGGCCCGGCGCCTGGGCCGGCTGGCCGGCGGCCTGGAGATCCACCAGGAATTCGTCCAGGCGGCGCACGGGCGGCTGCGACGACACATGCCTGACGACACCGAGGTCGTTATCGATATCGTGCCATGATTATGGCTAGCATCGCCGGAACCGCCGCCGCGCACATTACCGGCACCCCGAGCTGGGATAAATGAGTTGCCGCAATTGGATCCAACCCGTGCGGGTTGCCGCCTCCACGGTGACTTCGCACTGTGCGCAGGAGGCTTGCGGTATCCGGAGAAGGCAATTGCGCGAGGCGTTTCCGCGCCATGCTCACCATGATCGTGTGCGTGTACCCCCGGATCTCCGGGGGTACACGCACACGATGTCGAACTACACGCCAGCGGTCGTACCACACGTTACTTTGGGCACAATGACCGGGATGGCGGATCGTTACCTCCGCTAGATGCTCCAGAGAGCGGCCTCAACCGCCCCCCTCTCCCCATCCGCACCATTCCCTGCGCTCGGTGAGCCAATGAGTGTGACACTCTACTTATAAGAATCAATAGAGTGCCACACTCATTGGTTTTCGTGGCATTCCACTCCAGCCCGCTCGGGGACCGGTATAGGTGGAATGTGCCGCTTTGGGGCAGGCGGGCGCGGGTGGGATCAGAGCTTTGGGATTGGTTGGTGGTGTTTTGAGCCCTGGCCGGACGTCGGCGGCTGACGCCCGCCGCGGTTACGGCTCGGCGGGGATCCGCAGCTAGGCGGCGGTGTCCGAGGGGAGCCGACGCTAGATCCTCGCGAGGGCGGCGCGGAGGGCGGGCTCGGCGCGGCGGATCCGCAGCGCACTGCGGTGGAGGTCGAGCATCGAGTCCAGCTCCCGGTGGCCGAAGGTCACCCAGGCCGTGCCGTGCGAGCCAGAGCCACACTGCCGGATGCGACCACCTGGCCTGGTGGCGATAGAGGACTGCACTGCGTGGCCTATTACGCGACCTCCGCTCAGCCGGCCGGCGCGACCCTGACCAGCTCAATCAAGGGCACGGCCAAGTAAGCTCACGGGTCGGGCCCGGGCAAGCACCCAGCCCGTTCGGCCCAAAAAAGGGTTAAACGCGGGGCGGGGATGGTGGCGGGCGGGCGGAGGCGAGCGGGACCGATGTCGGGGAGGTCCCGGATGCCGAAGACGTCGCGGAGGGCGGTCAGGGCGGCCAGCTCTCCGCAGCGGCCGTGGACGCCGGGGATGGGCGGGGTCGCCGAGGAGCATAGGTAGACGCCGCGGATCGGCGTGCGGTAGGGGTTCCACCTGGCCACCGGGCGCAGGATGGTCTGGCGGATGGTCTGCAGGCCGACGCCGATGTCGCCACCGACGTAGTTCGGGTTCCGGGCCTCCTCGTCGGCGGCGGTGCAGGCGGCGCGGGCCAGGATGAGGTCGCGGAAGCCGGGGGCAAAGCGCTCGATCTGCGCTTCGATCCGGTCGGTCATGTCCACCTGGGAGCCGGACGGGACGTGACAGTAGGTCCACAGCGTCTGCCGGCCGGCCGGGGCGCGGGAGGGATCGGCGACGCCGGGCTGGACCACGAGCGCGTACGGGTTCTGCGGGTGCTGGCCCGCGGCCACTTCGGCCTCGGCCGCGGCGATCTGCTCGAATGGCCCGCCCAGGTGCATGGTGCCGGCCCGGCGGCAATCCTCGTTGGTCCAGGGCACCGGGCCAGAAAGCGCGAAGTCCACCTTGCAGACCCCAGGGCCGTAACGGAACCGGCTCAGCGCGGCGCGGTACCGGCTGGGCAGCCGATCACCGGCCAGCAGCGTAAGCGCGCGAGGCGAGACGTCGAGCAGGACGGCGCGGGCCGAGGGGAGTTCGGCCAGGGAGCCGACCCAGCGGCCGGTTTCGATGCTGCCGCCGGCCCCGGTCAGCGCGGCCGCCATCGCGTCGGTGATCCGGGCGCTGCCGCCCGCGACGACCGGCCAGCCCACGCCGTGCGCCAGCGCGACCAGCATCAGCCCGATGCCCGCGGTGGGGGCAGCGGTGAGCGGCATCATCGCGTGGGCGGCGGCTCCGGCCATGATCGCGCGGGCCTCCTGGCCGCGCCAGCGCCTGGCCACCACGGAAGCGGGCAGGATGGCGCGGCGGCCGTAGTCGGCGGCGGCCAGCGGATGAGCGGGCGGGCGGCGCAGCGGCGCCAGGATCGTCGGCAGGATCTCGTCTAGGTGCTCGGTGATCGGCCCCATCAGGCGCCGGTAGGCGCGGCCGTCGGCGCCGAGGCGGGCGGCGGTGTCGTCGACCGAGCGCGTCACGACCGCGGCCCGGCCGCCGTCGAGCGGCTGAGCGAACTGCACCTCCGGCCAGGCGAGCGCGACCCCCCGCGCGGCCAGTTCGAAGCGGCGGAAGAACGGCGAAGCCACCGCGAGCGGGTGGCTGGCCGAGCAGACGTCGTGCCAGAAGCCGGGCAGCGTCAGTTCCTCGGTACGGCAGCCGCCGCCGATGGCCGGCGCGCCCTCTATCACGTGCACCCGCAGGCCGGCCGCCGCCATCGTGACGGCAGCGGCCAGACCGTTCGGTCCGCTGCCGACGACGATCGCGTCGAGGTCACCTCGCATGGCTGCTCCGTTACCCGTTGGGCTGACCCTTCATGGCACGCTTCGAGCCTCCCATGCGATGGCCGAGGCCTGCTACCGGCGCGGCGAGGGTCTGCAGCACGCTGCGCACCATGGAGTTGTGCCAGACGTTGCGGGAGTGGCGCCACTGCCGGCTGGAGTCCACGCAGGTGCTCCGGGTTTCGACCTTGGGGTCCTGGATCCCCAGCCGCTGGCCGAGCGCGGTCAGCGTAGCCGCCCAGAACTCGCCGACGTCCACCACCGGCTAGGCGACTGGGACCTGGCCGAGGCGCATCTGGCCGTGGTGACCGAACTGGTCACCGGCACCGACCCGGGGCGCCTGGCCCGGGCCGAAGCGGACCGGGCTGTCGTCGCCTACCGACGGGGTGACGCGGATAAGGCCGCCGAATTCGGCCGGGCCGCGCTGGCCTGCGCCCGGGCTGCCGCCGATCCCGGCGCGACGGCGCAGGCGCTCAACGTGCTTGGCATGCTGGCGGCACGGGCCGGTGACACCGGCACGGCGGAGAGCTAGCACCACCGTACATCTCGTTGCCGAGGCCCCAGTACCCTACGCCGTAAGGCTCGACGTGCCCGTTGCCGCGCGGGACCTGAGCGGCACCGTCAGACGATGCTGCGGGGGGGATCCGAGGCCGTCATCGCGATGGCGGCGGCCAGGGATCTGGCTTCGGCGGGGTCGCGGCCGACCGGCGGGTCGAGAGCGGCGCGGGCGAATTCGGCCGCAATGGCGTGCCATAGGCACGCCCGGCGCAGCATCGGGTGGTCGCCGTCGCGTACCTCGATGGCGGCCACCTTGGTGACCGTTCGGGCGCGCTCGACGTAGGCCCAGGTCTCCTGCGGGCTCGTGATGCTGTCGGCGGTCCCGTGCGCCACCAGTACGCGCCGTCCGGCGAGCTGCTCGACCGGCTCGCCCTGCGGCAGCCAGGGAGCCAGGCCGGCCACTGCGGACACCGCCGGATGCCCGGCGGCGCGCATCGCGGCGCGCGCCCCCATGGAGTGCCCGATCAAGACCACGGGGACGGGCCCGTAGGCGGTGGCGATGCCGTCGAGAGCCCGGTTCAGGTCATCGACCGGTGAGGCCTGGTCGCCGTTCCAGCCCCGGAGAGCGAAGCGGGGCCTGAGCACGATCGCGCTGCTCCCCCGCAGCGCATGACGGATGGCGGCCGCGACCGGGATCATGCGCAGCACGGCAGGTTGAAGGGCGTTGGTGGGATCGGTGCTCGACGACTGGCCGCCGTGAGCGACCACGACGACGCCGGCGACGGTGTCGCCCGGGCTGGTGCTCGGGCCGGGGCCGCGTGGTCGCGTCTCGCCGCTCGCCATCCGCCCTCCCGCCGTCAGCGCGCCGCGCACCGTCCGCCGTCGGCGGCCGACCTGGCCAGGCTAACAGTCAGCGGCGGCTGGCACACTGGTCCCGAGGAGGCGTCGGTGAGCGACTGGGAGCTGGTGCTGCGCGGCGGCCGGGTGATCGATCCGGAATCGGGACTGGACGCGGTGCGAGACGTCGCCGTCGGGCAAGGCCGGATCGCGGCGATCGGCACCGGGCTGCCACCCGCGCCGGTCGACGTCGACGTAGCCGGGCAGGTAGTGACGGCTGGGTTCATCGACCTGCACAGTCACGTCAGCGACCTGGGCGGTTTGCGGCTGCAGGCCATGGACGGCGTTACCACCGCGCTGGAGCTCGAGGCTGGCGTCACACCCGTCGCCGACGCCTACCGCCATGCCGCCCTGCAGGGGCGGCCGGTCAACTACGGCTTCTCCGCCTCCTGGGCGCTGGCCCGGATGGAGGCGGTCGCGGGCCTGCCGCCGGACGCCAGCCTAGGCGCGCTCATGGCCCGCATCTCGGACCCCGCCTGGCAGCGCCCGGCCGAGGCCGCGCAGGTCACCGCGTTGCTGGCACGATTGTCGGCCGACCTGGCCGACGGAGCACTCGGCATCGGCGTCCTGCTCGGATATGCGCCCGCCGCCAGCCCGGCGGAGTACCTGCGGGTCGCTGAGCTCGCCGCAGAAGCCGGCCTGCCCACCTTTACCCACGCGCGTGACCTGATCGAGATGGTGCCTGGGGCGGTCATCGACGGCGCCGAGGAGATCGTCAACGCGGCCGCCCAAACCGGCGCCCACATGCACTACTGCCACATCAACAGCACCTCGCAGCGCCACATCGACCGGGTGCTGACGCTGGTGGGCCGGGCGCAGGCCGGCGGATCGCAGGTCACCACGGAGGCTTATCCGTACGGGTCCGGCATGACGGGCATCGGCGCGACCTTCCTGGCGCCGGAGCGGCTCGGCGAGCGCGGCCTGGTGCCGTCCTCGCTCACCTACGCGCCGACCGGCGAGCGGGTCGGCAGCGAGGCCCGCCTGCGCGAGCTGCGGCAGTCCGATCCCGGCGGCCTGGTGATCATCGACATGCTCAGCGAGGACGACCCGGCCGACCGCGCGCTGCTAATGCGGTCGCTGACGTTCCCCGGCTCGGTGGTGGCCAGTGACGCTATGCCGCTGACCTGGGCCGCTCCCCCGGCCGACCCGCAGGCGTGGCCGCTGCCGTCCACCGCCATCACCCATCCGCGGACAGCCGGGACGTTCAGCCGGGCGCTACGGCTGCTCACCCGCGACAGTGGCGACCGGAAGTTCACGCTACCGCAGGCGCTCGCGAAGTGCAGCCTGGAGCCCGCCCGGCTGCTCCAGGGCCGGGTGCCGGCCATGTGCCGCAAGGGCCGGCTGCAGACGAGCCTGGACGCCGACATCATGGTGTTCGACCCGAGGACGATCACCGACCGAGCCAGCTACCGGCAGAGCACGCGTCCGTCGGCCGGGATCCGGCATGTCCTGGTCAACGGCACTTTCGTGGTGCGCGACGGCGACCTCGCGGGCGACGCCCGGCCGGGGCGCCCGGTCCGGGCCGCCCCGCGCTGAACCGGGCCGGGAGGCAGACCGCGGGAACGGCCTTCGAACGCAGCTAAGCTGTGACAACAATCCCTTCCCATGCTGCTCGATCTTGTGTTCTAATAGAAAGCGTGGGTCGGTTCGGTAAGACAGAAGCGCGGTGCGGTCGGTCGGGCCCGGATGGCCCGCGGCCTGTCATCTCGCCCAGGCGAATGCCACCCGCCTAGGTAGCTGCCGTCAAGGCAGACCGCACGCCGGCCGCATGTCCGGAGTGCCCCAGTTCAAGCCAGACGCTGGAGGTGCACACGATGGATGGGGAATTCGAACATTTTAACGATCAAGATGAGGAATGGCTGACTGAGCTAGAAATCAGGGCCACAGATCTCCAGAACGAGCTGTTCGACTGGCGCGAGGCCCACAGCCGGGAAGTTGCCGATACCGGCTATGGCCGCGACGGGGCGCCCCGCAGGACCACGGACGCTCGGACCGGGGCCCTGCGGGCCCAGCCGCGGCAGGCACAAGCCCGGCAAGGGCCGCCGCCCGGGTCTCCACCAGCCGAGGAACTTCATCACATCGTCGAGGACGAGGACCCGGAACAGGACGATGACCTGACGACGATCATCCGGACCGGCGGCCGGCCCGGTTGGCCGCACCCGGGGCGCGGCGGACCCTCGGCCCGGGAGCGTACCCAGACGCTCATCGACCGGGGACGACGCAGCGCGAGCCGCGCTCGAAGGCCGCGGTCGCGCAAGAAGATCGTGCTGGGCGTGGCCGGTCTCGCCGTGGTAATCGTCATCGCGTCGCTAATCCTGTTCCGGGCTAACCCATCGTGGCCGCCGAGCGTGGCCACGGTGCAGAGCGAGATAACGACCGCCTGCCAGAACCCCGACGTCGCGTCCGAGCCCGGCCAGGTCAATTTCGCCTGCGCCAAGACGACGAGCCAGATCCTGTGGGTGTTCGCCCTGGTGACGAGCGGCGACAACCCGCAATTCACCGACGCAAAGAGCGGCAGGCAGGGGCTGGAACCAATCACGCCGACACAGGGCGGCGAGGTCGCCTGGTCGCTCAACCTGCATCACCCGTACAACCCTTATGACCCCGTGGACAGCCTGCAGGTCGCGGCCAGGGCCATTAACAACATCATCGGCGGAGCCACCCTGACCGGCGCCAACGGTAAGCCCGTCGTCCAGCCCGGCTTGGAGAGCGATCCCGGGAATTGCGCCAAATACACCGGATCGTCTGCCGTCGTCGCGCGTGCGGGCTTCCCGAGCCTGTGCGCCCAGCCGGTGGCCACGGTTACCGGGCAGGCGGCGCTGGTGGCGGACGCGTACAAGCAGTGGGTGGTCGGCGCCACCCCGGCGGCGGCATATGACGTCAGCGTGCTGTTCGCGAATGCGAACGACCCGGGTAATGCGCAAGTCCAGACCATTCTCAAGACGCTTCCTGGCGCTCACTGACGGAACGCGAAAGCAGAAACAAGCAGCCCGCAGCGGGCGGCGTGGCCGGGCCGAAACGTGGAGGAGGTGATTCTGTGCATCCCGTTAAGAAGCCAACGTGGCAGCAGGCGACCGCGCTTGTCAGCCTCAGTACGTGCGGAGCGATGACCGGATTCGCCTTCGCCCACGGAACGGTCGACGATATGACCTCGCCAACGCGGATGCCGGTTCACTTGCTGGCGCTCAAGAAACCAGCCAAACCGGTGTCGGCCAGCGACAGCGCGCTGCGGTCGGCCATCGTCAACGTGGCCAACTACTACCTGCGGATGGCGCAGACCAAGAGCCCGGCCGAAATGGAAGCGATTATCTGGGGAAAGGACAGCATCGACGGTGTGGACCATGGCGAATCGTGCGCGGCCTTCGCCAGCCTGACGCTGGCTCTCGGGGCTCAGGCCACGGGCCAGGAAAGCTGGGTGACCGGAGGCACGACCTATCCGTGGCCGCTGCACCAGTGGGCCGACGTCCGCGTCGATCCCAATCCGGCCTCGCCGGGAATCATCTCCATCTTGCAGGACGCGCAGGCGCACAACCGATGGCATCCGCTCGGCGACGGCTACCAGCCCCAGCCGGGCGACTGGGTGATGTTCGACGAGCATGTCGAGGTGGTCACCGGGTATTCCGCCGGAGTGCTCTACACGATCGGCGGGGACTCAAGTCCGAACCTTTCGGTCAATGCGCACCAGTTCACCGGCCCGCTGGACGCCCAGGGCGTGGCCGGTTTCGTCAACAACGGCGAGTTGCTCAGCGCCGTGAGGCCGGCGTCCGGTGACGCCGCCACGACCGGTACGGCAACGGGTGGCTCGGCGGCGGGCGGCACGGCTACCACCGCTGGGACCGCCGGTGTCCCCCTACCGGGCCAGCCGGGCACGGTCACGGCGAGCGCGGGCGAGGCAGCGGTTCCGGGAACCCAGACGGCCGTGCTCACGTCGAGCGCCGGCCCGACGGCCACCGCCGGTCGGGGCACGGCGACCATGCAGAGCCCGCCACCTGGGCGCGGCACGGCGGCTAGGAAAGGTACGGCCAGGATGGCGGGCACAGCGGGCGGAACGGGAAGCGCCGGCACGCAGAGCATGGTGGCCATGCCGGGCGTGATGGCTGGGGCGGGCATGGTGTCGGGCAACGGCGCGGCGGCCAGTGGGGATGCGGCCAGGGCGGCGGCAGGCGGGAACGCGGCCATCCCGGGGGTGCAGGCGCCAGCAGACGGCGTATTCGCGCCTTCGTCCGCGCCGACTGCTCCGAACTACACCAGGAACAACCCGCCGGCCGCCGCGGCGCACGTCCCGGAGACCGCCGCTCAGCAGGCCTTCATTAGCCAGGTCGCGCCGGGCGCCATAGCGGCGCAGAGCCGGTACGGCATACCGGCGGCGGTAACGATCGCCCAGGCCATCGACGAATCAGCCTGGGGTCAGAGCGCGCTGGCGATCAGGGATAACAACTTGTTCGGCATCAAGGGCACCGGACCAGCGGGCAGCGACGTGCTGCCGACCCAGGAGTTCGAGAACGGGCAGTGGGTGACGGTCAACGCTGCCTTTCGCGTGTACCACAACGTGGCCGAGAGCATTGCCGATCACAGTCAACTGCTGGCCACCGGCCCGAGCTATCAGCACGCTATGGCCGACCGGCACCTGCCCGACGCCTTCGCGGCCGACCTGACCGGCGTGTACGCGACCGATCCGCAGTACGGCTCGAACCTCATCGCGATCATGCGGCTGTATAACCTGTACGGCTACAGCGCGGCGGCACCGGCCGGGCCGCAGACGGCGGTTCAGGGCGGGATCGCCAACAATCCCGGCACCGCCATCCAGGGCGGGGTGTTCAGCCAGGGCGGGGTTATCAGTCAGGGGGGAACGGTCGGCCCGGGCGGAGCACAGGGAGGGACGGGTAGCCAGGGCGCGGCGACTATTCCGGGCGTTCTTGACGCCTACGTGACGGGGCCGGCCGCGGTTGCTCCGACCACGCAGGGCCAGCCAGTCGCGCAGCCTGGCCAGCGCCCGGGGCCGCGGGTGGCCCCGCGCCGGACGCAGGCTGGTACCCGGCAAAGCCGGTATATCTCGCAGATCCCGCAGGCCGTCACGACCGCTTTCGTCACCTCGGCGAAGGCCCCGCTGAGCCGGGCCGAGCCGCTCTATGACGACGTGGCCAGCCGCAGCGGAATCCGCTGGGAACTGCTGGCCGCGTGCGACTGGATGCAGTGCCAGGCCCAGCCGCGCTACTCGCCGGTGCACGGGGAGAAACTCGGCACGGTTAATGCCGGCGGAACCGTGTACCGCACTAAATCCGAAGCGCTGGCGCAGTGCGCAGGCGACCTGATCGAGCTCGCGATGGCGGTCTACTGGATTGACATCACCGCGCGGCGCCCGCTTTCGGTTCGCGACCTCGCCAGGGTTTTCGCGGCATTCCGGTGGGGCGGCCTGCTCAAGCTCCACGGCATCTCCGCCATGGAGTTCCCTTACTCGGTGGAAGGCCTGACCGCCCAGCACACGAAGATGCGCTGGCCCGACATCAAGGAACCGAACGCGCCCGATAAGCCGGGCACGCGCTTCCGGCAGCCTTTCGGGGCGGTGCCCGTCGTGCTGCGCCTCGGTTACCCGGCGCTCGCCTAGTTCTCCCGACCAGCGGATAGAAGGTAGCCAGATGGTTCGCTTGCTGATCTTCCTCGTAGGCATGCTCACTACTAACCGGCCGGGTGGTCCGAGGACGGTGCGGGGCGATTCATACGGCCGCACGCAGCCGACCGAGCCGCACTGGGCAGGCGAGGATGACGGCGATGCCTGGTTTGTCCCGCCGCCGTCGCTGCCGCCGCAGCGGCCGTACTGGGACGCCGGCCGCGCGCCGGTTCAACCGGATCGTGGCTACGTCCGGAGGAGTCCGCGGCGGCGGCGCATCCCGCGCAAGGTGACGTGGGCCGCGGTCCTGGTCCTGGTGGGCCTGGTGTTCCGTAAGGTGATCGCCTGGGCGGTGCTGGCCGGGTTGTCCGCAGCCCTGCACCTGTTCGGGATCAACGTCCGCCTGCCGCATATCGCGCTCGCCTGGCCGTGGCAGGCCATCAGCGCGGGCACGACGACCGATACCAACGTCGGTCCCTGGGTGCTGCAGAAGATCGAAGGCATCTCCAGGCCAGCCTTGGGCACCGAGAACTTCAACTTCACCTTCACCCACAAGGTCTCGAAGAACATCGCGATATGGCCGTGCTGGTATTCGGCCACCTTCGCCACCGTCGGCCATGCCTCCGCCACGGTGGACCTCAACCCAGGACCGGCGTGGTGGACCCCGGCGTCTGGCCACTACCGGCTGCAGGTCCTCAGCCGCCCGGTGACAGGTGTTCCGGGCCGGGTCAGCGTCGTCATCGTGCTGCCTCAGCCGCAGCTACCGCAGTCCGTTCACGACGTCACCATCGACAACACGCTGTCGCATCCGATCGACGTGCAGCACAGCTGGACCTATCCCGGGCTCGGCTGCGGCGCGCTGATACGGCCGCAGTTCGCGGTGTCGGTGCTCTATGGCCAAGCGCAGAATCTCGCGTTCGCTCAAGTCAGGCAGAACCCGCAGATTACCCGTCCGCTGATAAGCACGGCCGAGGCGCAGGCGGCACAGATTATCCGGAATAACTTCATTCAGCCGACCGTCAACGCGCTCGGCTATACGCTGGTCGGCTTCACCGTTCTCTGGGCCGCAGCATCATGACCCTGGTGCCGCCCGGGCCTGCTGGTACGACAGGATTGGCTCAGGTCTGAATCCGGCCGGGGCCTGGTGACCGCTAGGTCGAAAAGCGGCGCTCGCCTACGCCGAAGCGTCCAAGGCGCAATCCTGTGAGGGTTGGGTGCTGCTGGCCGCATAGGCTCAGGCGGTGATCGGGGGCGGGGCTGGGGGCCTGGGGTGCACGGCCGCCTGGCCGGACCCGCCTGCGCCGTCGTTAAGAGCAACTGAGGAGAAGAGGGCGAGTATGAACACCGGAAGGCCTGAGGTCGACTTTCCCGGCGGCGAACCGCCGACCGAACTGCAGATCACCGACATCTGGGAAGGTGACGGCGGCGTGGCGAGCCCGGGCGACATGGTCAAGGTGCATTATGTCGGGGTGGCGTACTCCACCGGGGAAGAGTTCGACGCGAGCTGGAATCGGGGCGATCCTTTGCAGTTTGAGCTCGGCGCCGGGCAGGTCATCGCCGGGTGGGATCAGGGCGTGCGGGGCATGAAGGTCGGCGGCCGCCGTCAGCTGATCATCCCCCCGGATCTGGCCTACGGAGACCGGGGCGCGGGGCGGTCGATCGCGCCGGGCGAGACCCTCATCTTCGTGTGCGACCTGGTTTCGATCTAATACATGTCCGTCTGCCTTGGCGGCTATGACGGCGTCGACGTTGTGGCCGGCCAGGCGGGCTAGTTCTAGTGGCCGGCCAGGCGGGCTAGTTCTAGTGGCCGGCCAGGCGGGCTAGTTCTAGTGGCCGGCCAGGCGGGCTAGCTCGGGGACCAGGTACTGGCCGTTCACGGTACCGAGGCCGACGGCCATGTTGTACCTGGACCGGGCGCCGAAGCCGCGCACCGTGTGGCTGCGGCCGCCCTGCCGGAACGACACCGTATTGTTCCCCGAACGCACGCTCACGATGCCCAGGGCGTGCTCGGACGCCAGCTTGTACAGGGCCGGGTTGATCAGGCCGAGCGGGTGCCCGGCCACCTGGTCGGCGAGCGCCACGATCCCGGCGAACAGGGGCGTGGCCTCGCTGGTGCCGCACAGCGCGTACCAGCCGGCCGGCTCGCCGCCGAAGCTCTGGTAGACGTTGACCGCGCCGGTGCAGGCGGCGCTCATCGAGATGTCCGGTACGCCACGGTGGCTGCCGACGGTACCGCGGACGCCGTTCTGGTACGAGGGCCGCCCGAAGATGACCGACTTGCCGCCGCCACCGGCCAGCGGGTTCGGCCCATTGTTGCCGTTGACCAGCTGATTCGCCGTCTGGTCATAGGTGTCGTTCCACACCGTGTCGGCGGAGTTCCGGTTACCGGTGGCACCCAGGTTGAGGCGGGTGCCGCCGACGGCGGTCACCAGCGGGTCGCTGGCCGGCCAGGACGTCACCCGGGAGGTGTAGTAGCTCTGCTGGTTCGCCTGGAAGCCCGTCACGCCGCTGTCGCCCGAGCCGGCCAGCACCGTGACGTGACCGGAGTAGGCGTCCAGGTAGGCGCCGCGCAGCGAGGAGATCGCGACGGACCCGATGGCCTGTTCCGTGGCCACGAAGCTCTGGCTGATCACGTCGCCGAGGTGATGCTTGACCACGTACGTCTCGGCCGTAACGATCTGCGGCATGCTGACGGTCCCGGCGCTCCCCCCGCCCGGCGTCTCGACGAGCAGGATCTTCGCGTCGGGCGCGATCGTGTGCGCATACTCCACGTCGAGGGTGGTCTCGCCGGCCCAGCCGACCATGCCGGCGTTGTTCGGGTTGAAGGCGGGGACCTTGCCGGCGGGCCTGATGATCCGCAGCGATGGCGGGTCGGGCACGTGCTCGGCGCTGTCGAAGTTGCGCAGGTCGCTGACGATCGTCGGTGAGCCGTAGGGGTCGACGATGACGATCGTCGCGCCCTTGCCGGTGATCCCGCGGGCGTAGAGCGGCGGCAGGTTGTAGGCCTGCTGAAGCTGAACCGGGTTGTAGCAGGCGATCTGCATCGCCTGCTCGCACTCGGCGGTGGTCGACGGACCCTGCCGGGACTCCCGCCGCAGGTGCCGTACCCCGGGGGCGATGGTCACGGTGGCCTGCGCCTGGGCTCGCATTACGCCAGGCCTCGGGCCGGGCGGGGTGAGCGCCAGTCCGGCCGCGGCGGCCAGCGCGACGCCGAGCGTTCCCGCTGCCAAAGCCCTTGCCCCGCAAGCCAGATACACGGCTGCTCCCCGTACGAGTAACTAATTCAGGCCTATCCGGCTAGAGGACCATAGCACTACCTAATTACCCCAAGGTGGCTAATCGGGCATTGCCGATTCGTGTCCCGCCGCCGGGACCGATGGCCTGCGCCACTAATGCCTAGTGACAGGTAGAGCCCGGATCCCTTGGGGGATCCGGGCTCCCGTCTCCTAGGTATTGAGTAGTCACTACCTTATGAGGTCAAAAAAAATTAGGGCGGGTGGTCAGTCCTTCGGGCACCAGCTGGTCCACCTTTCGTCGACGGCGGGGAGGTCCAGGGCCGCGGCGACGTTCATCAGCATGCCCATGGCGAAGAAGTCGACCACGCGCTGGAAGGGCAGCCCGGTCAGCTTCTCGGTCAGCTCCCAGAGCTTCTTGTAACCGTCCCGGGTCGCGGCGCGGATCTCGGGATCGTCGCACGCGGCGTAGGCCTGCATCTGCAGCAGCAACAGCGTCCGGTCCTCGAGCAGCCGCTCGTAGACATCACCCATCGCCTCCAGCGCTTCGTCTCCGGTGCGGCCGGCGGCCGCCGTGATGAAGGTGTCCGCCACCCGGCGGTAGCACCGCTCCACGAGCGCGAGGAACAGCGCCTTCTTGGTCGGGAACAGCCGGAACAGGTACGGCTGGCTGATCCCGGCCCGCCGGGCGACGTCCTCGGTGGAGGTGCCCGCCAGCCCGTGGGCGGCGAACTCGGCGACGGCAGCCTCGAGGACCATCTCGCGGCGCTCCGCCGCGGGCATCCGCTGCCTGGTCTCGGTCATGGATATTAAGGTAGTGATGAATCACTACTTTGTCAAGGGCCGGGCCCGAGGGGGCGGGGCCGGGGCGCCCGGACTAGGGTAGTGCCGCGAACGGGCGACGATGGGCTAGGCGCCAATCCACACCGACTTGATGTTGCAGAACTCGCGGATGCCATGGTACGAGAGCTCCCGGCCGTGCCCGGAGCTCTTGATGCCGCCGAACGGCAGCTGCGGATACGAGGTCACGTTGCCGTTGATGAAGACCATCCCGGCCGCCAGATCCCGGATGAACCGGCTTCGCTCGGTGTCGTCGTTGGTCCACGCATTGGAGCCGAGGCCGAACTCGGTGCCGTTGGCCAGGACGATCGCCGCGTCGATGTCCGGCACCCGGTACAGGCTGGCCACCGGGCCGAAGACCTCCTCGTGGTACAGCCGCATCTCGGGCGTGATCCCGGTCAGCACCGTCGGCGGGTAGTAAAAGCCCGGACCCTCGGGAGCGGCACCGCCGCACAGCACCCTGGCGCCCTTGGCCGCCGCGTCGGCTACGAGATGCTCGACGTCCTCACGCTGTTGCTCGGAGGCCAGCGGGCCCACGTCGGTAGTGTCCAGCATCGGGTCGCCGACGGTCTTGGCCGACATCTGTTCGGTGAACAGCCGCTCGAACTCGTCATAGACCGCGTCGTGCACGATGAAGCGCTTGGCGTTGATGCAGGACTGGCCGTTGTTCAGCAGCCGCGCGAAGGTGCCCACCCGGGCCGCGGCCGCCAGGTCGGCCGAGGGCATGACGATGAACGGGTCGCTGCCGCCGAGTTCCAGCACCACCTTCTTGACCTCGCTGCCGGCGATGGAGGCCACCGACGACCCGGCCGGCCCGGACCCGGTGAGCGTCGCGGCCATCACCCGGCGGTCACGCAGGACCGGTTCGACCCGCGCCGACCCGATGAGCAGGGTCTGGAAGGTTCCTTCCGGGAAGCCGGCCCGGGCGAACAGGTCCTGGATGAACAGGGCGGTCTGCGGCACGTTCGACGCGTGCTTCAGCAGTCCGACGTTACCGGCCATCAGCGCGGGGGCGGCGAAGCGCATCGCCTGCCAGAGCGGGAAGTTCCACGGCATGATGGCCAGGACCGGCCCCAGCGGCTGATAGCTGACGTAGGCGTTCTCGGCGCCGACGGCGCCGGCGTCGGCGGCCTCGTCGGCCAGGAATGCTTCGGCGTGCTCGGCGTAATACCGGCAGGCGCTGGCGCACTTGGCGACCTCCTGCCGGGCCGCGGCCAGCGTCTTGCCCATCTCGGTGGTCATCATGGCCGCGATCTGGTCTTGCTCCTTGTCCAGGATGCCGGCTGCGTTGTGCATCCACCCAGCCCGTTCGGCAAAACTGGTCAGACGGTAGCTGGCGTGCGCCTTCGCCGCGGCGGCCAGGCGGCGCTCGACGTCCGCCTCGCTCATCTCGTCAAAGGTCTTCAGGGTCTGCCCGGTCGCGGGGTTGATGGTCGCGATCGCCACGGTGTGCTCCTTCCGGTATGTTCGCGTCCAGCAGCGTGGTCGAGCCGGCCGGACGGGTGACCGCGTCCGTGGTTCGTTGCCGCAGGCGCTCGAGCAGCTCGCAGTCGCCGAGCGGGATGGTCGCCTCCAGGCGGGTGCTCGCCCGAACCTCAGGTGAGTCCATGACGGCATCGACCAGGTTCGCCCGGTAACCGGCGGGAACGTACGGAGACGTCGCGTGCAGCGATGTCCGGACCGTCCCCTCCGGGCCCTTGGCCGTCGTCACCTCGGCGGCCGCGACGATCTGGTCTCCGTCCCTGACTTCGACGTGACGTGCCATATCAGGATTGCTCATCGGGTGCCTCCTGGGGATCGCTTGTTTAAGTAAGACCAAGCGCGCCAGGTCCTTTCTCCCTTGCCTCGGCGTGGCCCCTGGCCTGCCCGGCACGCACAGCCACGTTGCTGCCGGAGGTCCGGTAACTGCCTTGCCCGGGCCTGGCCGGATGAAACCGGCCAGCGGGTCGCGGTGGAGCTATCTGACCGGCGGCGGGTTCCCGTCGGCGGTGGCCGCGAGCCAGCTGTCCCACCCGCAGACGGCACAGGCGTGCCGGAAGGCCGAACGGGCGAACTCCAGCGCGGTCGTGTGCGGATCCTCCGCCTTCCGGATGTCGTCCCAGTCCAGGATGTACTCGCCCAGCGCGGCGTCCCAGCGGGCGGCCGGCGGGGACAGGGTCGTGTGCGCGAAGTCGGGCGGGGCCGGGTGCGCGTAGGCGTAGAACGCCGCCTTACCGTAGCGCGCATCACCTGGCCACCAGCCCACGGCGACTTCTTGCGCGTCCATGGCGTTGCGCATGATGAAGTCGCGCGACGGCGGATCGGCCGGCAACCCGGAGAACAGGCTCACCGCCAGGTCGAAGGACCCCCACCACGCGTTTACCGGCGTCGAGCGCCCGCGATAGGGCGCCCGGTAAGCCGCCAGGACCAGCGCGGCCTGGGTCGCCGCGGCGAAATAGTCGGCGACCTGGCTGGGGTCATAGGTCGCGTGCTCGTCGTCGGAGTCCAGCGGCACCTGCCACGTGACCTCCTGCGGGGTCAGGTCGATCTCCACCGGGCCGCCCAGGTCACGCACCGCGTCCAGCACCGCCCGGGTGACCGCGCCGACGGGCACGTGCGGGGTGAGCGGGACGCGGCGGGTCTGGCCGCCACTGTGCTCGACCACCGCGTCGTGCTGCCTCAGGTCCAGGACCACGACCAATGACCCCGAACGATCTGGTGCGGGCAACGGCAACGTCTCCCAGCCTCGCGCGGTCAGGCGCAGCGCGGCATGCTGCAGCTCTGGCTCGGGCGGGGCCAGCTTCACCGCCAGCTTGCCCAGGATCTGGGTGTGGGCGTGCAACGTGTCACAGGTCGCTTGCCACTGCTCGTAGGCCAGCGCGGGCCAAGCCGATGACATGACCGCCACGCTATCGCGCCCTTAGTCGAGGAAATCGCGCAGGGCGGCACTGGTGGCCTCCGGCGCTTCTTCCGGCAGGAAGTGACCGGTGGGCAGCGCCTCGCCGCGGACGTCGGTGGCGTACTCCCGCCAGACGCTGAGCGGCTCATATTCGCGGCCGACGAAAGACTGCGCTCCCCACAGCACGAGGACCGGGCATCCGACCTGCTGCCCGGCGGAAAAGGTCTCGTCATCGTGAACGAGGTCAATGCTCGCGGCTGATCGGTAGTCAGCGCAGGAACCGGCGATCGTTCGGGGGTCGCTGAAGCAGCGGATGTAGTCATCCATCACGACCGGGTCGATGCTCGCGCCTTTACCGAGGAGCGGGCCGACCAGGGAACGGATCCAGTACGCGGGATCCGCGCCGATCAGGTGCTCGGGCAGGCCGTTCCCGGCGGGGAGAAAAAACCAGTGGTAATACGCCATCGCCATCGTCCGCGTCACGTTACGAAGGACATGCCGGGTCGGCACGATGTCCAGCACGGCCAGCTTGGTGACGGCGCCCGGGTGGTCCAGGGCCAGCCGGTGCGCGACCCGGGCCCCGCGGTCGTGCCCGACCAGCTGGAACCGCCCGAAGCCGAGCCGGCGCATCAGCCCCACCTGGTCGCGGGCCATGGACCGCTTGGCGTAGACGTTGCCGTCGGCATCGGGAGCGGGCTTGCCGGAGTCGCCGTAGCCGCGCAGGTCGGCCAGGACGACCGTGTGGTCACGGGCCAGGACCGGGGCCACGTGGCGCCACATGAGATGGTTCTCGGGATACCCGTGGAGCAGCAGCAGCGGCGGGCCCGACCCCCCGATGGCGCAGTTGACCATGATGCCCTCGACGTCGATGCGCCGGTACGCGAAGCCGGACCGCAGCAACGGAGCGGCCGCGGTGCCGGCAGCCGGTGTGGTCATCGTCCTCGCTTCTCAGCGGTCAGGCGGTGCGGCCGTAGAACAGTATCTGGGTGAGCTCGTTCAGTTTCATCCGTGGGTGTTCCCCGTAGGTCAGCACCGAGTTGATCCGCGGGCGCGGCCCGCTGACCGTAGTGACCCGGTGCAAGGCGTGCCGGCCGCGAAAGACCGCGAGCGTGCCGGGGCCTGCGGGCAGCCTGATGACGCCGTCCGGGCTGCCGAGCAGGACGTTCTGGACGGCGGGGTAATTGTCGTCGTGTGCGGTCCGCAGCGCGGGATAGTAGTCGAACTGGCCGCCTGCCTCGGATTGCTGATACATCACGGTGACGGAGAACTCGCTGTTGTCGAAGTGCCAGCCGAGTTCGTCGCCGTCGTCGAAGATCGCGATCTCCAGGGCGTCCAGCGGGTCGGCGCTGCGGTAGAGCACGGGCTTGCCGAGGACCGCGGCGATGAACCCGGTCAGGTCATCGGAGGTGTACAGCCGCCGGATCGGCGCGTCGGCGGGGATCTGGTCGTAGGCGATGGCCTTCTTGGCCGAGCGCTGCAGAAGTGCGCGCGGGTGATCCGGGCCCGCGGAATCATCGGGGGGCTCGAAGTAGACGGTGTGGGTCTGGTCGCTGGCCCACGCCTGGGCCGCCAGCTGGCTGGCCAGGGCGACCATATCGCCGACCGCGGCCGGGGTGAGAAAGCCGTCGAGCTGGGCGACCCCGCGATCGCGGAGCTGGTCGTGGCACGCCTGGACCAGGGCCCGGTACTTGGTGCTGGCCGGGTCGTGGATCGGGTAGCGGGCCAAGTCGACGACGTCGTCATACCGGGGGGCCTGCGGCCGGCTGGTACTGGTCATGGCGCTGGCTCCCTGGTGTTCGCTGGCAGGTGTCCGCTGGCAGGTGTCGGCTGGCCAGGCGCTGTGCCTGGCTGTTGAGCCGCGCGCACGGCCAGGTTCTCGGTCAATTTCGTCCACCCTCGCGTTGTATCAGAGACGGTAGTGGGGCGCTCTGGATCAGCAGGGATGGTGCTGCATGGATCCCAGCCCGGTACCAACGGGGAGGACCCATGGCCCAGGCCCGGTTCCAGCGTCGTGACCGGCATGCTGTCCAGCAACGCTGGCAGCCGGGCGGCATCAAGGCACTTTAGTGATCTTGAGCGTGACTGTAGAGACGCTGCAAGGGAGCATCTGACTGAAACGGAGAGTAGCGATATGTCGGCACAGCCTACGGGACGTCTCGGTCTGTTGCGCATCCCAGCTCCTGGCGCGAACAAGGTGCAGATGCGTTTCGCGCCGCTGGCGCAGCGCGATAAGTTCGCGCCAACTGGATGGCCTGTCCAGGGGCTGGCCAGCGCGCCCGCCTTTCCCGGGTGGTGGGAGATTGACATCGACGCCCTGGCCCTGGCCGATGGCGCTTACGAGTACGAGTTCATCCTGGACGGCCATACCGACCGTCCGGTGGCCGATCCGTTTGCTGACGAGATCACGCGTTTCGGCGGCTATCGCGGCGTGTTCCGCATCTCCGCGGGCCGGCGGGTCGGGCCGGCGTTCCGCTGGGACGATGAGTTCACGCCGGGCAAGCCGCTACCGCAGAACAACGCCGTAGTGATCTACGAGATGCCGGTGAAGTGGATGTCCAGCGACCCGGACGAGAATCCGCTCGTGGAGCTGGGTACCCTGGAGCGCGTTATCTTCGAGCAGCTTGATCGGCTGGCCGGGCTGGGGATCAACTGCATCGAACTGCTGCCGATCGAAGATACGTCCCAGACGCTCGACTGGGGGTACGGTACGCGCTTCTTCTTCGCACCTGATTACGACCTGGGGTCGCCCATCGATACGCGGTTCTTCGTGAAGGCGTGCCATCAGCGCGGCATACGCGTCCTGATGGACGTGGTGATGAACTTCTTTTCGCCCACGTGTCCGCTGGCCACCCTGGCCCTTGACCGGTTCTCGGTGCCCAGCGGCACCGATGGCCGCCAGGACTTCAGCCAGGACCTATTTCGCTTCAACACGCTGTCGGACGACGGTACCTTCGCCGCCCGGGACTTCCTCCTGTACATGGGCGAGTTCTGGACAAGCGAGTACCACGTCGACGGGTTCCGCATCGACGACTTTGCGGATATCCGCAACTGGGACTTCATGCAGGAGTTCCGGACCCGCACGTTCGCCGCGGCAAACACCGTCACCCCGGGCAAGCCATTCATTATTATCGCCGAAGATACCCGCCGCGATTTTTCCAGCACCGACCCGGCCGCGTATAACGGCCGTCCCGTTCTCGATGCCATCTGGAACTTCGGCTACCGCGACGAGATCCGCCTGCTTGCCACTGATGACATCACCACGCAGTTCGGCCAGGCATCCAGGAGCGACCGCGTACGCCACCTGATCTCCAAGGACGGCGTCTGGAATGACGACTTCGGCCACGGTCACTTCGACCGCGGCTACGCGGACCTGGCAAATTCCGTCGACTACGCCACCTCTCATGACGTCGCCGAGGCCCAACGGATGATGAATTACCTGCTCGGCTCGATCCTAAGCGCTCAGGCGCTCGGGCCCGGCGACGTAGCGGACGTCCGCGCCGCCCTTGACACGGCCGAGCTGCATCCGTCCCAGCAAAGCGCCCAGCGCAACGGGGCCGTGGCGTTTGCCCTGTACCGGGTATTCGGGGTGTTCGCGCTGCTGCTGACATCCGTCGGCATGCCGATGTTCCTGGCCGGCGAGGAATTCGGCGACGTTCACGACCTCGACTTCATAGACGTTCAGGCCAAGCAGCAAGATCCCGTCCAGTTCCGCAGGCTCGCATTCCCGGGCAACCGCACGCTGCAGGACCAGGTCGGCCCTCTCATCACGCTGCGCGCGAACCATCCGTCACTTCAGCGGAACGAAGTCCAGGTCTTCTATTTCCACCCGCAATTCGACGATAACGATGCTCCCCGCGTGTTTGGCTACGCCCGGACCGCCGGTAATCCGGTCGGCAACCTCGGCCAGGTCATCGTCCTGGCGAACATGGGCCCGCAGAAATTCACCTCCTATGAAGTGCCCGGCTGGCCATGGCAGGCCCAGGCAGTGACCGAGATCGGGGCAATGGGACCGCTTACCGATCGGCCGACATATGATGCGAGCAGCGGAAGCCTGACGCTCGGCCTGGATGCCTTCCAGGTGCGGGTGTTTACCACATGAGAAGATATTCGACTCAGCTCCACCGAGCAGCAGGGGATTCGCGGCTGAGAGCCGTGCGGGGGCTTCCCGTGAAGCACAGGAATCTGTCAGCAGGAGCATTACCGGAACACTGGGCGCAGCTCGAAGAGTTGCGCTCATGCCGCTCCGAGTGCAATGACCGACCGCGCAGTTCTTGCTGCGCGGGTCTCGGTCCCGGCTGCACGTGCGGCTCGCGGAGTGCCTGCTCGCGGTCTTCAGCGCCCACCCGGACCAACAGCGCCATACCGGTGATGCCACAACACATATTGCCGTTGACCAGGAAAGACAGGCCGCCCACCATCTTCTTTTCGACCACATCGCTCCGGCCGGACAGCAATTGCCGCACCCGGTCGGCAGCCGCAGGATCGTAGCTCAATGCCTTGTGCCCCCCGTTTCGTCATCCGCCATGTTCGTCACGACCAGGATGCGCCGTCGCCGTGCAGGTCAACCCTGGTCAGCCGGTGTCCGCTCATCACGCTTGGGCAACCTTCATCGGCTTGCCGAGCGCGGCTGACATGGCGTTCGATCGGTGTGCATGGGCATCCGCGTGGTGGCAGTCGATACCGGTTCGGTGGGGCCGTCCTCGAAGTTCGCGTGGGCGGCGTTCGATGCGCCGGAGCGACAGGTGATGGCGGACGGGACGGACCCGGAGACGGCGGTCTCGGCGCTAGCGCCCGGCCTGCTGTCCGGTGCCCGGGCGGCGCTGTTGCTGAAGGCGCCGATGTCGGTGCCGCTCCCGGACGGCCAGCCCGATGCGTGGCGCACGCTGGGGAAGGCGCGGAACGCAGTCATCAAGAGCGGCCAAACCATCTGACGCACTGGGATGCCGATGAGCGAGAAACCGTATCGTCGGTGCCGGCGAGGGTGAGAGAAATCAAGAGTCGCCCTCGCGAGAGATTGCGGCTGCGCTAATACTGCCGACTCGCCTTCCTGCGGAGCGAGCAGAGGCGGTGATGTATCAGCGGGGGTTCAAGCTCCCTCTTTCTTACCAAGATCAGTGTTTGCGCGTGGCTCATGGCCCGCCATGCCGATCCCAGCCATGGAGCAAACGTGCCAAGGTTGACTGCTGACAAATTCAGGCGCCCCGGCGACATGGGGCAGCAGCGGTGATCCGGCAGTGCTCCCATCTGCTGAACGGCCATGGGGGCGGATTTATAGGGGTTGACTGGGAGGGAGCAGCATGAATTCGTGGCTTATATGGGTTGTGTGGGGCGCATTCACGTTCGTGGCTGTATTGCTGGGCTTTGTCGGCCGCCACTTTAGCTTGCGTACGCTCCGATACGTCACGGCAGTCACGGCCGCGGTACTGGTTGTGCTCGTCACCCGGTATGGCTTGACGCATCCGGCTAACCCGGCTAACGCGTCCTCCGATCTTGCGAACTCGTTCACGCAGGGAGCAGATGAGCTCAGCGCTGCCTTCTTCCACCCGCTGCTGCTGGTGCTGCCGGGAAGCCAGGTTCCCCAGCCCGGGCGCATCGGATGGCTCGTCATCGGCGTCCTCGTCGTTATCGGCTACCGCGTGCTTGAGGCAGGGGCGATGCGGCGGCAGGCACCCGTCCTCGGCACCTCCGCTCTCGGCGACGGCCAGCCGAATGGCGCGGCTGGCAAGGCAGAGGACGGCGTCATAGACGGGCAGCGCTATGACCAGCTTGTCGCCCGGCTGAAATTCCTGCTATCCGCGATAGAGGTACGAGCACCAGCGATCCTGCCCGGCGGCAGCAGGTCGAACGGCCTGGCTTCCATCGCCGAGGCGAGCGGTGTGGCCGGCGGTGGCCTGGCCGGTGCGATTATCCGGTTTTTCGGGATGCTCTGGCCGAACCCGCGGCGGTTCCAGGTTCGCGTCCGGGTGGAATCCGGCCACGGCGGCCCACGGAACACTGATAGCACGAAGGTGACGGTCAGCCTCGATGAACCCGCAACGGGGGATAGCGTCGCGACTAAGACCATGGCCGCGAACGATCTCGATGAGGCCGCCGCAGTGGTGGCCGGCTTCGTCGCTCGGCACATATTCATCCAGGACCCGACAACACCACCGTGGTGTGTTGGCGCTGCCAACGGCCGCGACCTGGCTGCCATGCTGCTGGCGAAGCAGGAACGCGTATACGCCAAATCCCCGGAGGATATTGACTGTGCTCGGCGCGAGCAGATCGGACATCTCGAAAAAGTAACGGGCAATAGCCAGTGCGCTGGTATTGTCAGATACGAGCTAGCTCAACTCTATAACCTTGTGAACAACCACATGGCGGCGCTGCGGCTGCACGCGGTTAACCGAGAGCAGTACCCTCGTTTCTACCGCGGACGCTACCGGCTTAGCATGTCTCTAGAGATGATCGCCAACATGGTCGCCAACCCAGAATTTCGGCTAGGGGATACGGATAGGAACCTGCTTGATGAAAGCCTGACTATCCTCAGCCGGTGTGGCGTGATAGATGTCAAAGGCCAGCATGATATCATAGCCGGGAAGGACTTGAGTGAGGAGTTGTTGAAAGCCGCGCGCAAAGAACTGCGAGTCATCCGTCGGCAAATGACTCTCTGGCATGTCATCTGGGGGACATTCCGCCATCGTGACGAGCGCGTGATACGCGTGCCTCTGTGGGGACTGCGGAAACGCCAAAGCTTTCATGACGGTCTCTGCGTTGCCGAGCTGCTCGTGGCCATCCGCTTGAATGAAGCCAGCGAGCTACCCCATCGTATGAAACTGGCACGGCGTATAGCGACCGATATCGCGGGCGACAGTGTCCCGATCGAACAGCATTTGACGAACCAGAAGGCGCAAGATACGCAGGGAGCTCCGGACACGTCGGAAGTCTCGGATCGGCCACCAGCCGTAAAGAGGGATGGGACCCGCTGGCTGCCCTGGCAGCGCCGCACACCGTCCTGGGAAGCTGCGTATAACACGGCATGCGTATATGCCGCATTGGGTCTTGATCATCAGGTGGTTGTCAGCCTGCAGCGCGCCATTAACAATCCGGACTGTGAGATGCATCGGTCATGGGAGTGGATTTCACGTGATCCAGATTTCTCCTGCCTGGAAGCATCAAAGGAATTCAAGGACTTCCGCGACACGCAGAAAAGGAAGGACTATCCTGCGGCTAGCGGCATCGACTACTACGTAGTGTTCGGAGATGATGAGGCCCGCTCCTGGGAGAACGCGCGGTTATATAGCTATGTGAGCACCACCCCGGCGACGGGTGCGTTGGCATCGGACGTGTCCTCGAAGGACCGGTACCGATCAGCGACTTCACCGTCATAAAAGGCGGCAAGCCGCTATCAATCCTGGACATCCCGCTCCGGAATGACAACATCAAGAGAGACGCTACCGCCCCCGAGCGCGCTGAGTACCTCGTCCGAGTCAACTGGGAATGGACTGTACCAGAGGGCCATGGGGTATGGGCCATGCACTTCTTTTCGCGCAGGGTAACGATAGCTGAGTTGCGGAACCCAGTGACATCCCGCAAGCTTTGCGCCCATGCCGGTATTCCATTTACGGAAGACGAGCCAGACCAGGGAAGCCAGCCACCTTGAAAATGCGTGACTCACCCACTCTCATGCCGCTGACCGAGCAGACCATTCCGAGGCCTTGAATGATTTGCTCGGATCAATCCGGCTGGAGTGGGCGCGCGAGCGATGCCATGCCCCTGGCTAGGTGGGCCTTGACCGCCCCGACGCTGATGCCCATCGCCCAGGCGGCGTGCTGCTCGGACAGGCCCATATAGTTGCGCAGCACGACAGCCTCGAGCTGCCGGTCCGGAAGGGCACGCAGCGCGCAGACCCCATTTCTCCGGTCCAGGTCGGCCCCGGCGCCTGGCCTACCCGATGCAGGCTCTAGCGCGTTATGGTCGTCGACGCGTCGGCGGCGCATGGACCGCGACCCGTTCACGACCGCCTGGTGCAGGTAGAGGTGCGCTTTCGTGAGGTCGCCTAGCCGGCTCCACGCGTCCTGCAGGGCTACGAGCGAGTCCCGCACGACGGCCTCCGCCGCGGCTGTATCACCGCCCAGCAGCAACGCGGCCTGCCGCACCAAGGCTGAATGGGCCTCGGAAGAACCCAGGAACTGCATGATCTTATCCCGGGGAACCCGCATGAACTCATCTCGGGTGAGCGGACCGCCGAGCGCGGCGAACGTGGCATACAACTCTTCTGGGCCGTCTTCGTCCGGCCGCCTGTTCTCGCTCACAGGCACCCCCAGCCCGGCCGCCGCTCGGGGCGGCAGCATTAGCGCTCGCGATGATAGCCAGCTAACCAGCCGGGTCAGCCGCCGGCCAGCTCATCGGGGGTCAGGGGGCGCAGCACGTCGAACTCGTTGCCGTCCGGATCGGCCATGACCACCCAGCTGACCTCGCCCTGGCCGACGTCGACCCGGCGGGCGCCGAGGGCCTCCAGCCGGGCGACTTCGGCGGCCTGGTCACCGGGCCGCAGATCCAGATGCAACCGGTTCTTGACGACCTTGCCCTCAGGGACCTTAAGGAATAGCAGGTCAGGGACGATGCCGTTCTCCCGGCTCCCCTCCGGCGGCTCGAGAACGACCTCGCCTTCCTCCTCGAACGTCCGCCGCCAGCCGAGCGCAGACTGCCAGAAGGAAGCGATCCCGTCCGGGTCGCCGGTGTCGATGCACAGACACTGGATGCGTATATCCACGCGCCAACTCTGATCGGCTGAAGCCAGCCTGTCCAATGATTTGCTGCCGAGGGTGTTGTCCGACAGCGGTTGCCGCACCGGTCAGCTTATGCAGCGGCGTGAATTCTCAGGGTTAGCGGCGAAGCTGTGCTGCCGCCGAACCGGATCCCGGTCGCCACCAACGGTCATGGCACTGTCTGCTTCGCAGGAGCGGCCATTGCTGGAACGCACTCTCGTGCCGCAGATGGCGTACGGAAGGCAGACGGGCGGCGGGTTAAACCGGGACAAGCTCTACGTGAATCTCGGCTGCTTCCGCAAGTGCGCGCAGGTCGCCGGGATTAGAGGTGAGGATGTCGTCGCCGTCGGCTGCGAGGCACACCACAGTGGCATCAATGGCATCGGACTGGCCGCTGCGGGCAAGCAGCATCCCGGCTCGCCGTCCCAGCCTGTCGTCGACGGGAGCGACGTCGGTGCCGGCCAGGAGCCGGGCCATGGGCGCCTGCCGTCCGCTACCGCCACGCCAGACCCGGGCGACCACGCCGCCGCTGGTGACCGGTGGGCGTCCGGCGAGACGTTCGCGCTTGACCAGCGCGACGACGTCACGGCTACCACGTTCGACGGCAACGAATGCTCCTGCGTCCAGCACGAGCATCAGGCAGCTCCCCGGCCGTGCTGCGCCGGCCCGGGTGAGCGCTGTTCCGGGTTGCCCCGGACCACGATGGCTCGTTCGCGCGCCCGCCGGGCGGCGTCCCGCATCTCATCTTCGGTGATTTCCCCGTGCTCGGCCTCGTAGACGGCCAGGAACTCATCCAGGGCCTGCAGCCGCCGGTCGTGATCGGCTTTCAGCCGAAGGGCGTCATTGACCCAGGCGCTGATGCTCTCGGCGTGGCCTCCGGCGACAGCCTCCTGTGCCACCGCCACTAGCTCGGCATCTACAGATGCCGAGAGCCGCCGCTTAGTCATACGTTCATGCTACACCTCGCCTACGATTGTAGGAACATCTTGCTATCTGGCTATCTGGCCCTCGTGCCGTGGAGCCCTGACGTGCCGGCTCATGCCGCGACGAGCGCGCGCCGTCCCAGTGCGATCACCGGCCTGATGGCGGCTAGGATCGCTGCGTGATTACCGGCATTCATGCGATCGTGTTCTCCCCGGACGCCGAGAAGGTGCGTACGTTCTTCGCGGACGTGCTGGGCCTGCCGTCGGCCGACGCGGGCGGAGGCTGGCTCATCTTCGCCCTCCCCCCTGCCGAGCTTGCTGTTCATCCAGCCGACGGTGACGGCCATCATGAGCTTTACCTGATGTGTGACGACATCCACGCCACGCTCGCCGAATTGCAGGACAAAGGAGTCGAGGTGGCGCGCGGCGTATCGGATCAAGGCTGGGGGCTGCTGGCTGCGGTCCGCCTGCCGGACGGCGGAGAACTGCCCATCTACGAGCCCCGGCACCGTTCGCCCCTTCAACCCTGACCAGGAACACTCATCTGATCCTATGGTCGGCCTGCGCTCTGTCATGGCGCGACGGGCGCCGTGAGTCGGTGGCCCGCAGCACCATGAGTTCGTGCACAAGTGCGGCGCGGCCGTGGTCGCCGATCACAACCAGCCCGACTGGCCGAACCTGATCCGCAAGGACACCGCCGGCGGCGCCGGGAAGGTACTGGCGATCGCGGCGCCGACCCTGGCCGGCGCCGCCCGCGCCGCCCGCGACGGCGCCATGATCGCCACCCCAATTCGTCAGGCCACCTACCCGGACGCCGGCCGGGTCCGCTGGCAGCACTACAACGGGCAGCCGCGCGGCAGCGACCTGATCCTGATGGCCCCGTGGTTCGACGACGGATCGCTGGGGGTCCACATCGCCCGCAGGTACTACTGGCAGGACGCCGCGGCCGCGCACCGCGAGATAGAGAAGGGTCACACCTGCGGCAAGCTGGTCCTGATCGTCGATGACGACCTCGCGGCCGAAATGGAGGTATGACCAACTGGCTGGTTCAGGAGTCGAGGGAGACAGTAAGGAAACCGCCCGACCACATAGTGCGGCTACGACTACGGAGACGAGTTCGGGTTCGGGCTCGACCTGATCCTCGACGGCCTGGAGAAGGCCCGTGACGCGGCCTAGCTGTCTGCCCCGTCGCGCGCCAGGCCTTGCCGGGCGTACTCGGCCAGCAGGTCGCTGACCGACAGGCCTTGCCGCTGGGCCTGGGCGGCGAGCCGCTCGGCCAGTTCGGTCGGCAGGACGACCGTTCGGCGGACACAGTCGTCGGATTCCCACACGTCGCCGGGCGCCTCAAACACGTTCCTTCCTCTCTGCCGCCTTGAGGGGGGGCGCGACAGTGGCCGACTCCTGCGCCGGGACGTAACGGCGCAGGATGCGGTCACCCAGCAGGCCAAGGCAGCTCAGGTTGGGAAAGCCTGGTCCCTGGGCGAGCCCGGCGACCATGGGCAGGTGCAGCGGCGGGCTCAGGCCAGCGACCGACAGGTCGATGTCGATCCGCCGGTCGAGCTCGTCCCCCGCCAGCGCGGCGGCGAGCCGACTGCGGGCCTGGGCGCCGAGCAACCGCTCGAACCAGCGCGCGTGGAAGCCGATCGCGACGACCACCAGGTCGTAGGCGACCCGCTCGCGCTCGCGGCCATACTCGATGGTGACGACGACCTGCTGCTGGCCGGCTTCGATCCGCGCCGCCCGCCCGGCGAGCGTGCGGAAGCCGTGCGAGGCGTTGAGGATCGCCTCGGCTTGCGAGGAGAAGACGCCGCGGTCGGTGCGCTCGAGGAATTCGCGGCGGTGGGCCTCGGCCAGGTGCGGCCAGTCGCCGGGATCGGAGTAAAAGCGGTTCTCGTCATAGCTCTCGCCGCGCGAATACAGGACCCCGCGGCTGGTCACCACGTCGACCGTCGAGTGCTTATGCGACTTGGCCAGCAGGCTGATCACGACCGAGGCCGCGGTCTCGCCGCTGCCGATCACGCACACGTTCTGGGCGGTCTGGGTCGCCAGCGCTGGTTCGGCCAGCCAGTAGCTGCGCCCGTCGAACACCCGCGGGTGCTCCTCCGGCTGGCCGGGGACGCTGATCGGCGGGCCCGGGCCGGTGAAGACGACGCCGTCCGCCCAGATCGGCTCGCCCGGTTCCAGCGTCACCCGCCACCGCCCACCTGCGGCCTCCAGGCCGACCACCTCACCGGCGACTATTTCCACCTCCGCCCGCTCGGCGACTTCGCGCAGGTAGCAGCCCCACTGCCGGTGCGTCGGACGCAACCGGCCGCGATCGACCCAGTCGGCGTAGGCGCCGTGCGCGACCAGGTGCCGCTGCCAGCTATAGCCGGCCATCGCCGCGGTGACCGCGGGCGAGGCCGCCCCCCAGCTGTCGGCGTACGGGAAGCCGACATCCTTCTCCGCGGGCGTGCCCAAGGGCAGCCGGCCGCTGGTGTACCCCTGCTGCCCGCTCCAATTCCCGGCCACGGCGCCCCGCTCGAGGACCACGACCCGCGGGGCGGCCAGGCCCGCGGCCGCGACGGCGTGCGCCTTGGCGGCGATCGCGATGCCCTTCGGACCCGCGCCTACAACGGCCAACGTCGGCATGACGGCGAGGATAACCTGGCCGCCCGCATGACCCGGGGCCGGCCTACAGACCCAGTTTCTTCACCACCGCGTTGCCATCGATGACCATCTCGCCGCGCTGATTCGACACGGTCGTATGCAGCTTGATGATCCTCTTGTCATCGCGCTTCTCCGTTACGGTCACCACGACCGTGACGGTATCGCCGATTTTAACGGGAGCCGTGAACTTGAGGTCCTGGCCGAGGTAAACAGAATTCGGCCCTGGCAGCTGAGTGCCCAGCACCGCGGAGATCAGCCCTGACACGAGCATGCCGTGCGCGATCCGCTCCCCGAAGATCGACTCCTTCGCATGTTCGGCATCGACATGAACCGGGTTCACGTCCCCGGTGATGCCGGCGTAAAGCACGATGTGTGTCTCCGTGATCGTCACGCTGAGCGATGCCTCATCGCCGGTCTTGATGTCCTCGTAGGCCAGCTCGGCCATGGTTCACGCTCCGTTATCCTTTGCGTACACCTTCGGGCACGCTCGCACATAGTGAATATAGGGTGGTCGCCGCCTCCGGCCAAAAGGGCCGTTGGTCCCGCGGCTAGGTGGCCATTGGCGCTAGCGGACCCTCGGGAGACCCGCCGACGTCGAGGAGGCATACAGCACGAGTGGCGAGGGTAGAAGCCCAGGTCAGGTGGGCTGCACGGGTTCGGGCACGCAGCAGGCGCTTAGCTGCGGGGAGTCGTGACACCGCGCGGCCGCGAGCACATCCGCGGTCGCGCTCTTGCCTGGCGCCGGACTCAGGCGGACCATAGGCACGTGCCGTCGGCGCTCGCGGGGGTCGCGGCACCGACGGAAGGACTTCTCCGGTGATCAAGTACGTCTACGAGATCGACTATCCGCCGAGAGGCAAGAATAAGTACCTCACGTGGGTCCGATCGATCGCGGATGCTCTTCAGGCTCCTGCCGAGCTGCGGCGGCTGGCATCGTACGACAATGCTTACTCGGCGACACCCCATCGCGTCGTCGAGTTCACCTTCGACTCGCCACAGGACGCGGCCAGGTACTTCGACCGAAAGGAGATCAGGCTGATAGTGCAAAGCGAACTGCCGGTGCATAGTGCCAACATTCGTATTAAGGTCCTGGTGCTGCGCGATGATTACATCAAGGACACGGTGGCTGAGACGGCCGCTACACAGCGGGATCAGTCCTGAGTTCCTGTTCGCATGCCTGGCGGCGTGGCTACCCAGGCGATCGAGATCGCAGTGCCCGGCTGCTTAAGTCCTGGCCGGGCTGATGTCGTGGCTATGGCCGTTTCGGCAGGTACTAAACCGTCCTGGCCGGGCTCGGGCCCGGTCCGCCGGCCGGATCGTCGGCGGCGCGCAGCACCAGGACCGAGCGGCCGGTCACGTCGACTGCCGCCGCGCTGGGCAGCACTGCAGGCCAGCTGCCTGCACCGGTGCCGGGCCGGCCCGGCAGCGCGGCCGTATCGACCTCAACATGCCAGCCGTCTGCGTGATCGGCGCCGGGCAGGACGAACCGCACGGCGTCGCTGTGCGCGTTGAACAGCAGCAGGAAATGGTTGTCGCGGACGGGCTCGCCGCGGGTACCGCGCTCGGTGATGGCCTCACCGTTCAGGAACACCGCCAGCGATCTGGCGTAGCCGCCGTGCCAGTCCGCATCGGTCATTTCCCGGCCGGACGGGGTTAGCCAGATGATGTCCCGCAGGCCGCCCGGGCCGGCCGGGGCGGGGCGTCCGCTGAAGAACCTGCGCCGCCGGAATACCGGGTGCGCCCGGCGCAGCGCGGACAGCGCGGCGGTGAAGCCGGCCAGGTCCGCGTATTTGGCGGCGTTCTCCCAGTCCACCCATGACAGCGGTGAGTCCTGGCAGTAGGCGTTGTTGCTGCCCCGCTGGGTGCGCCCCATCTCATCACCGGCCAGCAGCATCGGGACGCCTTGCGAGCAGAACAACGTGACCAGGAAGTTGCGGACCTGCCGGGCGCGCAGCTCGCGGACCGCCGGATCGTCGCACGGGCCTTCCGCGCCGCAGTTCCAGGACCGGTTGTCATCGGTGCCGTCCTGGTTGTCCTCGCCGTTGGCCTCGTTGTGCTTGCGGTTGTAGCTGACCAGGTCCGCGAGGGTGAACCCGTCATGACAGGTGACGTAGTTCACTGATGCGACCGGCCGCCGCCCGCTGGTCTCGTACAGGTCACTGGAGCCGGCCAGCCGCCGGGCGAACTCCGGCAGCACAGCGGGCTCGCCGCGCCACAGGTCCCGTACGCAGTCGCGGTACTTGCCGTTCCATTCGGACCACAGCGGCGGGAACCTGCCGACCTGGTAGCCGCCTGCCCCGACATCCCATGGCTCGGCGATCAGCTTCACCTGCGACACCACCGGATCCTGCTGGACCAGATCGAAGAACGCGGCCAGCCGGTCCACGTCATGGAACTGCCGGGCCAGGGCAGCGGCCAGGTCGAAACGGAACCCGTCCACGTGCATGTCCAGGACCCAGTACCGCAGCGAGTCCATGATCAGCTGCAGCGCCTGCGGGCTGCGGGCATTGAGGCTGTTCCCGCAGCCGGTGTAGTCCAGGTAGACCGATGGGTCGCCGTCGGCCAGCCGGTAGTACGCGACGTTGTCGATGCCGCGGAAAGACAGCGTCGGACCGGAGGCGCCAGCCTCGGCCGTGTGGTTGTAGACGACGTCCAGGATCACCTCGATGCCCGCCGCGTGCAGCGCCTTGACCATCGACTTGAACTCGGTGACCTGGCCATCCGGCTCGGTGGAGGAGGAGTAGCCGTTGTGCGGCGCGAGGAACGCGATCGTGTTGTAACCCCAGTAGTTGGACCGGCCGCCCGCCGCCAGCTGCCGCTCGGAGATGAACTGATGTACCGGCATCAGCTCCACCGCGGTCACGCCCAGCCGGGTCAGGTGGCCGATGATGACCGGGCAGGCCAGGCCCGCATAGGTGCCCCGCTGCCCGGCCGGGACCCCGGGATGGCGCAGGGTCAGGCCGCGGACATGCGCCTCGTAGATCACCGTCTGGTGATACGGCGTTCGCGGCGGCCGGTCATCCGCCCAGTCGAAATACGGGTTTGTCACGACATTGCGCGGCATGAACCGGGCGCTGTCGCGGGTGCTGATCGCCTCCAGCGCGCCGGGCCGGTGGGTGAACAGGGCCTCGTGCCAGCGCACCTGACCCGCAACCGCCTTGCCGTACGGGTCGAGCAGCAGCTTCGCCGCATTACACCGGTGACCGCGGCCCGGCGCGTACGGGCCGTGCACCCGATACCCATAGTGCTGCCCGGGGCCGATGCCCGGCAGGTAGCAGTGCCAGATGAAACCGTCCACCTCGGTGAGCTCAACCCGCCTCTGCCTGCGGTTACCCGGACCGAACAGGCACAGCTCCACCCGGTCGGCCACTTCAGAGAACAGGGCAAAATTGGTCCCTGACCCGTCCCAGGTGGCGCCAAGCGGATAAGCAGCGCCAGCCCAGACACGCATTTCACTGACTTTACGGCAAGGAACGCCAGAACGGGCCGAGCGGGCACCGCCGGGGTGTGCGAACACAAACGTAGGTGACACGAGCAGGGTCTTTGGTCCGGCCAGGGACAGGACCGAAGACCCTGCTCTGACGCACGCCGCGCCGGCTCTGATGGAGGCCAGTGATCGCCCCCAACCGTCAGATCAGCGGCCCACGAGCCGCGCTGCCCGGGGGTCCGACTACACGAGTGCGGTGCCGGGCCACGTACCTGCTAGACGAAAAGGCTTTACAACATGACCAGTAGCGTGATCCAGCCGTCCGGTATCCGCGAGGTAGCGGTGATCGGGCTTGGCCTGATGGGCTCGGGTATCGCCGAGCTAGTCGCCCGCAGCGGCCGCCGCGTGGTCGCGATCGAGATCGACCACGGTTTCCTGGACCAGGGCATGGCCCGGCTGCACGTTTCCCTGGACAGGGCGGTCAGCCGGGGCAAGCTCACCGGTACCGCACGGGAGGAGATACTCGCCCGGATCTGGCCCACGGACAACATCGCGGCCGGGGTGGCCGATGCCGATCTGGTGATCGAGGCCATACCAGAACGCATGGACCTCAAGAGGACCCTGTACGCCCAGCTGGACGAGGCCTGCCGGGCCGATGCGATCCTGGCCACCAACACCTCCTCGCTGTCGATCACCGAGATCGCGGGCGGCACGAAGTACCCCGCCCGGGTAGCGGGGCTGCACTTCTTCAATCCCGCTCCGGTCATGAAACTGGTCGAGGTAATCTCCACGGTGCTCACCTCGCCGGACACCAGCGAGAAGCTGGCCCTGCTGGCCCGTGACCTGGGCAAGACTCCCGTCCAGGTCAGCGACCGAGCCGGGTTCATTGTCAACGCGCTGCTCTTGCCCTACCTCAACCACGCGGTGCGGCTGGCGGAAACCGCGCAGGCCACGCGCGAGGACATCGACAAGGCGGCTACCACGGGGCTCGGCCTGCCGATGGGGCCGCTGACCCTGCTCGACTTGATCGGCCTGGACACGTCTCTGGCGGTCCTGGAGGTGCTCCAGGCTGAGTTCGGCGGCACCCGTTACACGCCCGCGCCCCTGCTGCGCAAGCTATGCGACGCCAGGCTGTTCGGCCGCAAGAGCGGACGCGGGTTCTATGACTACCGGCACAGCACCCCCGCGGCTGCCGCCGAGGATCACGACCTGGCGTCTGCGCCTGTTCCCGCCGAGGTTGCGCTGATCAGGGACTCCGACGGCCTGCTGGACGAACTAGCCAGCCAGATCACCGCGGCCGGCATCAGCGTCGTGCCGCGGCCATCACGTGAGACCGGCCTGGTCATCGTGGCGGCAGACCCCAAACACCGGGTCCTGGACGCGGCCCTGGCCGCCGGCCACCCGGCCGATGTGGTCGGTATCCGCTTCACCGACGCAGGTGACGGCAAGCCAGGGCTCGCCGAGCTGGTGCTGCCGGACGTGACCGCGGCGGGCACGGCCGCTAAGGCGCGCGCGCTCGCGGCCAAGCTCGGCCTGAACGCGGTCACGTCCCGGGACCGGCCCGGATTCCTGACCGCGACGCTCGCCTACGCGCACTTCAACGACGCGGTCCGGATGTTCCAGGACGGCTTTGCCAGCCCAGCCGACATCGATACCGCGATGATGCTCGGCTGCGGTTACCCCCGCGGGCCGCTTCAGATGCTCGACGACGCCGGCCCGGCGCACGTCGTCACCGTCCTGGACGCGATGCACACCGCCACCGGCGACCCGGCGTTCACCCCAGTACCCCTGCTCGCCGAGTACGCCACCGCCGGGACCCGGTTCCGCAGCTGAACGCGGCGCGGCGCGAGAAACGCCAAGGCGTGACCCGCGGCGCGAGCAGCCGATTGCTCGCACTACCACTGGCCCGTTCGGAAGATTAAAAAATCCTTTCCTTTACCAAACGGGCCGTATCCGTGGTTTTTTGCCTGAGCAGGCCACGGGGCGTGGCCGAGCCCCGATGCATCCTGGGATCCCAGCGTCGCGAAAGGGCCGTTGGTCCCGAGGCCAGGTGCCTATTGGCGCTAGCTGCGCGTCGGGCGGCCGGCTGACGCTGAGGAGGCAAACAGAAAGGCGTCGCATGACCCAGACGCTCTGCGCCACGGCGCAGGTACTGCCTGGTAGGAGGCAGTCATGAAAGAAATCCTTGACACGATCCTCGACCCTGGCAGCCAGCCTGCTGATTTCGCGGCGCTGCCGCTGCCGGAGGCCTACCGAGCCGTCACCCTGCACCGGGATGAGGAGCACATGTTCGACGGCATCCACACCCGCGACCGGGACCCCCGCAAGTCCCTGCACGTGGAGGAGGTGCCGGTCCCCGAGCTCGGCATGGGTGAGGCCCTGGTCGCCGTCATGGCGAGCGCGGTCAACTACAACACCGTGTGGAGCTCCATCTTCTCGCCGGTCTCCACCTTCGCGTTCCTGCGCCGCTACGGGAAGCTGTCGGAGCTCACCGCGCGGCACGACCTGCCGTACCACGTGGTCGGCTCGGACCTCGCGGGCGTGGTGCTGCGCACCGGCCCCGGGGTGACCGTCTGGAAGCCGGGCGAGGAGGTCGTGGCCCACTGCCTGTCCGTCGAGCTGGAAAGCTCCGACGGGCACAACGACACCATGCTCGACCCGGAGCAGCGCATCTGGGGCTACGAGACCAACTTCGGCGGGCTCGCCGAACTGGCTCTGGTCAAGACCAACCAGCTGATGCCCAAGCCGCGGCACCTCACCTGGGAGGAGGCCGCGACGCCGGGCCTGGTGAACTCGACCGCCTTCCGGCAGCTGGTCTCGGACAATGGCGCGTCGATGAAGCAGGGCCACAACGTCCTGATCTGGGGGGCCAGCGGTGGCCTGGGCGCTTATGCCACCCAGTACGCGCTGGCGGGCGGGGCGATCCCGATCTGCGTGGTGTCCAGCGAGCGCAAGGCAGAGCTTTGCCGGGCGATGGGCGCCGAGCTGATCATCAACCGCAGCGCCGAGGACTACCGGTTCTGGAAGGACGAGCACACCCAGGATCCCAAGGAATGGAAGCGTTTGGGCGCCAGGATCCGCGAGCTCACCGGCGGCGAGGACGTGGACATCGTCTTCGAGCACCCCGGCCGGGAGACGTTCGGCGCCTCGGTCTACGTGGCCCGCCGGGGCGGCACGATCGTGACCTGCGCCTCGACCTCGGGGTTCATGCACGAGTACGACAACCGCTACCTGTGGATGAGCCTGAAGCGCATCATCGGCTCGCACTTCGCCAACTACCGCGAGGCGTGGCAGGCCAACCGCCTGATCTCCAAGGGAATGATTCACCCGACCATGTCGGTGGTCTACCCGTTGGAGGAGGCCGGCCAGGCCGCCCTGGATGTCCACCGGAACCTGCACCATGGCAAGGTCGGGATCTTGTGCCTGGCCCCGCGGGAGGGCCTCGGCGTGCGCGATCACCAGCTGCGCGCCAAGCACCTGACGGAGATCAACCGGTTCCGGGACCTGTGAGGATGGGCAGAGCATGACCGAGCCGAACGGGCCGGGTCGATCGCCTCGGCCCGCCCGGGAGCGACCGTGGCTGTTGCGGACCTATGCCGGGCATTCGTCCGCGAAGGAGTCCAACGCGCTCTACCGCCGGAACCTGGCCAAGGGGCAGACCGGCCTGTCGGTGGCGTTCGACCTGCCGACCCAGATGGGGTACGACGCCGACCACGTCCTAGCCCGCGGCGAGGTCGGCCGGGTCGGCGTCCCGGTCGGGCACCTAGGCGACATGCGGGCCTTGTTCGACGGCATCCCGCTGGAGCAGACGAACACCTCGATGACGATCAACGCCACGGCCATGTGGCTGCTGGCGCTGTATCAGGTCGCCGCCGAGGAGCAGGGCGCCGACATCGCCGGGCTTACGGGCACCACGCAGAATGACATCATCAAGGAGTACCTGGCCCGGGGCACGTACGTTTTCCCGCCAGGCCCCTCGGTGCGCCTCACCACCGACGTGATCGCCTACACGGTGGCGCGCATGCCCAAGTGGAACCCGGTCAACGTCTGCAGTTACCACCTGCAGGAGGCCGGGGCCACCCCGGTGCAGGAGATCGCGTACGCGCTGTGCACCGCGATGACGGTCCTGGACGCGGTCCGCGACTCCGGGCAGGTCCCGCCGGAGCGGATGGGCGAGGTCGTCGCGCGCATTTCATTCTTCGTCAACGCGGGGATCCGCTTCGTTGAGGAGATGTGCAAGATGCGGGCCTTCGGCCGGCTCTGGGACACGATCACCCGGGAGCGGTACGGGATCGCCGACCCCGCGCGCCGCCGCTTCCGGTACGGCGTGCAGGTCAACTCGCTGGGGCTGACCGAGGCGCAGCCGGAGAACAACGTCCAGCGGATCGTCCTGGAGATGCTGGCCGTCACCCTGTCCAGGGACGCCCGGGCGCGCGCGGTCCAGCTGCCGGCCTGGAATGAGGCGCTGGGCCTGCCCCGGCCCTGGGACCAGCAGTGGAGCCTGCGCATCCAGCAGGTGCTCGCGTACGAGTCGGACCTGCTGGAGTACGGCGACCTGTTCGACGGTTCCCCCGCGGTGGAGGCCAAGACCGCGGAACTGATGGCCGGCGCCGAGGCGGAGATGGCCGCGGTGGCCGAGCTGGGCGGGATGGTGCCGGCGCTGGAGTCCGGCTACCTCAAGGCTCAGCTCGTGGCCGCGCACGCGGCCCGGCGCGCGCGCATCGAGTCAGGCGAGGACAAGGTCGTGGGGGTCAACTGCTTCCAGGCCACCGAGCCCAGTCCCCTCACCACGAACGCGGACACCGCGGTCCACCACGTCGACCCGGCCTACGAGCGCGCGGTGCTGGCCGATCTGGCCGAATGGCGCAGCAGGCGGGACGAGGTGGAGGTGAAGGCTGCCCTCGGCCGGCTGCGGGCTGAGGCGGCGCGCCAGGACGTGAACCTGATGGACGCCACCCTGGCCTGCGTCCGGGCCGGCGTCACCACCGGTGAGTGGTCCGGCGTGCTGCGGGAGGTGTTCGGCGAATACCGGGCGCCTACCGGTGTCGGCAGCGCCCCGGTGGCGCTCGATCGACCAGGCAGCGAACTGGCCGCGGTCCGCGAGGCGGCGCACGCCACGGCGGCCGAGATCGGGGCGGGCAGGCTGCGGCTGCTGCTGGGCAAACCCGGCCTGGACGGGCACTCCAACGGGGTCGAGCAGATCGCCGTCCGGGCCCGCGACGCCGGGTTCGAGGTGATTTACCAGGGCATCCGGCTCACCCCCGAGCAGATCGCGGCCGCCGCCGTGGCCGAGGACGTGCACTGCGTCGGGTTGTCGGTCCTGTCCGGCGGGCACGCCGAGCTGGTGCCCGACGTGCTGCGCCGGCTGCGCCTGGCCGGCGCCGGGGACATCCCGGTGGTGGTCGGGGGGATCATCCCGCCAGCCGACGCGGCCAGCCTGCGCTCCCAGGGGGTAGCCGCCGTCTTCACGCCCAGGGACTTCGGCATCACCGCCATCATCGGCCGCATCGTCGAGGTGATACGACGAGCCCATAAGCTCCAGCCGTGGCCGGGCCAGCCGGCCGTCGCCGCCGCGAGAATCGAAGGGTGAACATGACTACCACAACGACTACACCCATCACCGCGACCGGCCAGCTGCGCCCGCGCCGTTCCTGCCTGGCTGTTCCCGGCAGCAGCCCCCGCTTCCTGGAGAAGGCCCAGGGCCTGCCCGCGGACCAGGTGTTCCTGGACCTCGAGGACGCCTGCGCGCCGCTGGTCAAGGAGAGCGCCCGGCACATGATCGTCGACGCGCTGAACGACGGCGACTGGACCGGCAAGATCCGGGTCGTCCGGGTCAACGACTGGACCACGCACTGGACCTACCGGGACGTGATCACGGTGGTCGAGGGCGCGGGCGCCAACCTGGACTGCCTCATGCTGCCCAAGGTGCAGGACGCCGAGCAGGTCAAAGCGCTGGACCTGCTGCTCACCCAGATCGAGAAGACGATGGGTCTGCCGGTGGGCCGGATCGGCATCGAAGCCCAGATCGAGAACGCCAGGGGCCTGATGAACGTCGACGAGATCGCCGCCGCCTCGCCGCGGCTGGAGACCATCATCTTCGGCCCCGCAGACTTCATGGCCTCGATCAACATGAAGTCGCTGGTGGTCGGCGAGCAGCCCCCCGGCTACCCGGCGGACGCCTACCACTACATCCTGATGCGCATCCTGATCGCCGCCCGCGCCTACGACCTGCAGGCCATCGACGGCCCCTACCTGCAGATCCGCAACGCCGACGGCTACCGCGAGGTCGCCCGGCGGGCCGCTGCACTGGGCTTCGACGGCAAGTGGGTGCTGCACCCGGACCAGATCGCCGCGGCGAATGAGATCTTCTCCCCGTCGCAGGACGACTACGACCACGCGGAGCTGATCCTGGACGCCTACGACTGGTGCACCTCGCAGGCCGGCGGGGCCAAGGGGTCGGCCATGCTCGGGGACGAGATGATCGACGAGGCGTCCCGCAAGATGGCCCTGGTGATCGCGGCCAAGGGACGGGCCGCGGGCATGCAACGCACCTCCAAATTCGAGCCCCCACAGGAGTGAGCACGATGCAGTTCGGACGGACGTATGAGGAGTTCGAGGTCGGGGCGGTCTACAAGCACTGGCCCGGGAAGACGGTCACCGAGTACGACGACCACCTGTTCTGCCTCCTCACCATGAACCACCATCCGCTCCATCTGGACGCGAACTACGCCGCGAAGACCACCGATTTCGGCCGGAACGTGGTGGTGGGCAACTACATCTACTCGCTGCTGCTCGGCATGTCGGTACCGGACGTCTCGGGCCAGGCGATCGCGAACCTGGAAGTGGAGTCGCTCAAGCACGTGGCGCCGACCTTCCACGGCGACACCATCTACGGCGAGACCACCGTGATCGACAAGTGGCCGTCAAAGTCAAAAGACGACCGGGGCATCGTGCAGGTCGAGACCCGCGGCTACAAGCAGGACGGGACCCTGGTGTGCGTGTTCCGCCGCAAGGTGATGGTGCCGACCGAGACGTACATCAAAGAGCGCGGCGGCGAACAGCCCGGCCGCCCTGAGCCCGCCAGCTGACCCCAAAGGAACTCGCCATGGGACGCCTCGCACAAACCGAAGGCCTGACCGAGTTCGAGCAGGACATTCTCGCCACGGTGCGGGACTTTACCGCCAGGGAGATCATCCCGGTCGCGACCGAGCTTGAGCACCGGGACGAGTATCCCGCCCAGATCGTGGAGGGGATGAAGAAGCTCGGCCTGTTCGGGCTGACCATCCCCGAGGAATACGACGGCCTCGGCGCCTCGCTGCTCATCTACGCCCTGGTGGTCGAGGAGATCGCCCGCGGCTGGATGTCGGTGTCGGGCATCATCAACACCCACTTCATCGTTGCTCACATGATCGCCCGCCATGGCACCCAAGAGCAGAAGGACTATTTCCTGCCGAAGATGGCGGCCGGCGAGGTGCGCGGCGCCTTCTCCATGTCGGAGCCCGGTCTGGGCTCGGATGTCTCGGCGATCCGCACCCAGGCGGTGCGCGACGGCGATGACTACGTGATCAACGGCCAGAAAATGTGGCTGACCAACGGCGGCACCTCCAACCTGGTGGCGGTGCTCTGCCGGACCGACGACGGCCACGACGCTCCGCACCGGAACATGACCACCTTCCTGATCGAGAAGGAGCCGGGCTTCGGCGCCAATCCGGCGGTGCCCGGCCTGACCGTGCCGGGGAAGATCGAGAAGATGGGCTACAAGGGGGTCGACACCACCGAACTGATCCTCGAAGATGTCCGCGTTCCCGCCGCCCGGGTGCTCGGCGGCCGCACCGGCCAGGGCTTCTACCAGATGATGGACGGCGTCGAGGTCGGCCGGGTCAACGTCGCCGCCCGCGGCTGCGGGATCGCGCTGCGCGCCTTTGAGCTGGCCATCGACTACGCGCAGCGGCGGCACACGTTCGGTAAGCCGATCGCCCAGCACCAGGCGATCGCGTTCAAGCTGGCCGAGATGGCCACCAAGGTCGAGGCGGCGCACCAGATGATGGTGATGGCGGCCCGCCGGAAGGACTCCGGCCAGCGGAACGACCTGGAAGCCGGGATGGCCAAGTACCTCGCGTCCGAGTACGGCAAGGAGGTCGTGGAGGACTCCTTCCGCATCCACGGCGGCTACGGCTTCTCCAAGGAGTACGAGATCGAGCGGCTGTACCGGGAGGCGCCGATGCTGCTGATCGGCGAGGGCACCGCGGAGATCCAGAAGATGATCATCGGGCGTCGGCTGCTGGAGGAATACCGGATCCCCGGCTAGCAGGCTCCCGCGGGCCAACAATTACGTGGCCCCGCTTGCCCGCGGGCGGAACGTGGCATAACACCCGGTGTGGACTCGCGACCAGACCGGCGCTTGCGCCGGCTGATCCGCCTCGGGCTGTTCGGTACCATCGTCCTGCTGCTGCTGGCGGTCACGCTGGCCGTCTTCGCGGACTCCCGCCCGGCCGCCGCGGCCCGGCACGGCGGGGACGCCTGGGTGACCAGCTGGGGCGCCAGCCCGCAGGTTGCCGCGCCCGATACGCTCGCCGCCGCCGGCTTCGATAACCAGACGGTCCGCGACATCATCTTCAGCAGCGTCGGCGGCGATCCGATCCGGCTGGAGCTGACGAACGTCTTCGGCGCCTCGCCGCTACGGGTCGGCCACGTGACGGTGGCGGTGGCGGGCCCGGGTGCCGCGGTGGCGCCGGGTACGATCCACCCGGTGACTTATCGCGGCCGCGAGTCGTTCCAGATCCCGGCCGGGGCGCAGATCCTCAGCGACCCGGTGGCCATGCAGATAGCACCGCTGCAGGATCTGGCGGTGAGCGTGTACCTGCCGGGCCAGACCGGCGCGGCCACGTTCCATGCGGACGCCCAGCAGGTCAACTGGGTGTCGGCCGCCGGTGACCACGCCGCCGACTCCGATGCGGGCGCGTTCACCATCCCGACCCTGTCGTGGTACTACGTCAGCGGCCTCGTGGTGCGATCGCCCGGCGCGGACGGAACCGTGGTGACGATCGGCGACTCGATCACCGATGGCGTCCAGTCGGCCATCGGCGCCGACGCCCGCTGGCCCAACGACCTGGCCCGCAGGCTGGACGCGCTGAACGGCCCCACGCTATCGGTGACCGACGAGGGGATCGGTGGCAACCGGGTGCTCGCCGGCGCGCAGTGTTGCGGTGCCAGCGCCGAGGCGCGGTTCGGGCGGGACGCCCTGGACCAGCCCGGCGTCCGGGACGTCATCGTGCTGGAGGGGATCAACGACATCGGGTTCAGCCTGGGCCGCGTCAGCGCGGCCCAGATCATCGCCGGATACCGGCAGCTGATCGCGGTGGCGCACGCCCGGGGCGTGAAGGTATTCGGCGCGACCCTGCTGCCGTTCCGGGGAGCGGGGTATTACACCGCGGCGGGGGAGGCCACGCGCGAGGCGGTCAACACCTGGATCCGCACCAGCGGCGCCTTCGACGGCGTCATCGACTTCGACGCGGTGATGTGCGATCCGGCTGAACCGCTGTGGTTGAACCCCACGTATGACTCCGGTGATCACCTGCACCCCAATGACGCCGGATACCAGGCCATGGCCGACGCCGTCAGCCTGGAAATGCTGCTGCCGCGATAGTTGCGCCGAAAGGCTTGACCTTGACCTTGGGGCAGGGCTCGAGCATGTGAGGCATGAACGCACCGACCAGGCACGCGACGCGCACCGCGGTTTCCGCGAAGGGGCTGCGCAAGGCGTACGGGGGGAAGACCGTCCTGGACGGCGTCGACCTGTCCATCGGCGAGGGCGCGGTCTTCGCCCTGCTCGGGCCGAACGGCGCCGGCAAGACCACGATCGTCAAGATCCTGTCCACGCTGATCCCGGCGGACGCCGGGATGGCCAGCGTCATGGGGCACGACCTGCGCGTCGAGGCCGGCGCGGTGCGCGCGGTGATCGGGGTCACCGGGCAGTTCTCCGCGGTCGACGACCTGCTCACCGGCGAGGAGAACCTGTTCCTGATGGGCCGCCTGCTCCATCTGCCGGGGGCCGAGCGGCGGGCGCGGGCCGCCGCTCTGCTGGAGCGCTTCGACCTCGTCGAGGCGGCGAGGCAGACCCCGGCCACCTACTCCGGCGGCATGAAGCGCCGCCTCGACATCGCGATGACCCTGATGGGGCGGCCCCGGCTGATCTTCCTCGACGAGCCCACCACCGGCCTGGACCCGCGCAGCCGCCACACCATGTGGCAGCTCATCCGCGACCTCGTCGCCGAGGGCGTCACCATCTTGCTGACCACGCAGTACCTGGAGGAGGCCGACCGGCTCGCCGACCGCATCGCCGTGCTCGACCGGGGCCGCATCGTCGCCGAGGGCACGCCGGCCGAGCTCAAACGGCGCATCCCCGGCGCGCACATCCGGCTGCGCTTCGCCGACGCTCGGGCCCTGGAGGCGGCCGCCCGGGCGCTGCCCGAGGGCACGCGCGAGGAGGAGGAACTGGTGCTACGGGTGCCGTACGAGGGCGGCCTCGCCTCGCTGCGCGACGTACTCGCCCGCCTCGGCGACGGCATCGCCGCGGAAGACCTGTCCATTCATACGCCGGACCTCGACGACGTGTTCTTCGCCCTGACCGGCACCCCCGCGAAGGAGCAGACCCCGTGACCACGCTGACCATCGCCGCCCAGGACTCCACCACCATGCTCGGGCGCGAGCTCAAGCACACCCTCCGGTTCCCGTTGCTGCTTGTCGGCTCGATCCTGGTGCCGGTGGTGCTGCTGCTGTTGTTCGTCTACATCCTCGGCGGCCCGATCGGCCACGGGCTCGGTGCCGCCGGACGGGGCGCGCCGTACGTCGACTTCCTGGTGCCCGGCATCCTGGTGGTGACCGTGGCGGCGGGATCGGGGACCACGGCGATCAACGTGAACACCGACATGACCGGGGGCATCATCGACCGGTTCCGCACGATGGCGATCACCTGCGGCGCGGTGCTGACCGGGCATGTCGGCGGCAACGTCCTGCGTACGCTGGTCAGCGCCACCGTCGTCACCGGGGTGGCGCTGCTGGCCGGCTTCCGGCCGCGGGCTTCGGTCGCGGACTGGCTCGCCGTCGCCGGCATCCTCGCGGCGTTCGCCTTCGCGCTGGCCTGGCTGTCGGCCGCCCTCGGCCTGGTCGCCAAGACCGTGGCCGGCGCGAACGGCTCGACCCTGCCGATCCAGTTCCTGCTGCCGTTCCTGTCCAGCGCGTTCGTGCCGGCCGCCTTGATGCCCGCCGGCGTGCGCTGGTTCGCCGAGCACCAGCCGTTCACGGCGGTGGTGGATTGCGTGCGCGCGCTGCTGACCGGCGCGCCGGTCGGCGACACCGCCTACCTGGCCCTGGCCTGGTGCGCGGCGATCGCGCTGGCCGGCTACCTGTGGGCGCGGGCCGCGTTCCGCACGGTGAGATCATGAACGTCCCGGACTGCGAGGGGAGGTCGAGGCACTTGATCACCATCGGCCAGCTCGCCGACTACGCGGGCGTGACGATCAAGGCCATCCGCCATTACCACCGGCGCGGCCTGCTCGCCGAGCCGCCGCGCGACTCCTCGGGCTACCGGCGCTATACCGCCCAGGACGCCATCGACCTGGTCAAGATCAAGACGCTGGCCGAGGCCGGCGTGCCGCTCGGCCGGATCAACGAGCTGCTCGCCGCCGACCCCGACCGGTTCGCCGCGGCGATCACCGAGATCGACCGCAACCTGGCCGAACGGGCCACCGAAATCGTCCGCACCCGTAAGCGGATCGCCCAGCTGAGCGCCGGCGACCGGCTGTTCGTCTCGGCGGAGGTCGCCGACTACCTCGACCGGCTGCGCGAGTTCGGCGTGAGCCAGCGCACGGTGCAGATGGAGCGCGACATCTGGATCCTGTTGCAGTCGGTCGCGCCGAACCAGGCGGCCATCTGGATCGCCGACAAGCGCGACGCGATCCGCGACCCGGAGTTCCGCGCCATCTACCTCACCTGCGACGCGGCGTTCGACTGGTCCCCGGACGACCCGCGCCTGCCCGCGCTGGCCGATCGGACCGAGCGGTGGATGGCCAAGTGGTACTACAGGTCCGAGAGCGCGCAGCGGCCGGTTCAGGACCCGGCCATCGCCGCGCTGGTCACCACGACCGTCGACGTGTCGTCGCCGGCCTGGGACCGGCTCACCGAGATCGCCAGGCAGCGCAGGGCGGCCCGGTGAATCGGGTGGTCAGAAGCCGGGCTGCTTATCACCAAGCACTCGTGGTGCTGGTGAGACACGAAAGCCACCCGGCTCCGCCGAGATCGTGAAACTTTGGGGCTCACCGAACTCGGCGTGTTACGTACGTCTCCTGACCAGCGCTTGCGTTTCGGGCCCGGCCAGGGTCTCATGAGTCATATAACGAGGGTGGTAGGCCGTTAATCCGTCCTGAACAATGCGCGATGGATGCGCCGAACGACTGTGACCGTTTTGCCCACAGTATGCAAACGTCGACGGCGACGTAGTTAGCGGTTGAAGGATGCGTGATCGCGTGATCGATGCTCAAAGTGGTGGGGGCGGCGGTCGCGAACAGAAGCCGACCGAGCGCTGGTCGCGGAATGAACTCGCCCGACTTCGCGGTGCGACCGACCCCGAGATGGATCAGATAGTTGAGGCCTATCATCGCGAACATCCCGAATTTGCTGATGCTCGCGACTTGGTGAGAGCAATGATTCAGGAGCTGAGTCAGGCAAAGAGCGACCCTCAGCGGTTCACGCGTGACGCAACTGATCAGGACGGGACATGGCTGGCTGCCGCGCTAAATCTCGCGCTCGCCCCGCCGCGCTGGAATATTGACCGACGGCTTAGCGAGCGTGGGCAACAGGTGTTTGCGGACTATGGTCTGTACCAAGCGTCCGCGTTGTTCTTCGCCTCTCTCCCGATGGCCTATGCGACCGTTGACGGTGCAGAGGTCCTGGCCCGCGTTTCTGACCTCGCCACTGCGAACCTGACCCGGCGGGTGGCTGAGACTGGCCAGATGTTGCTGGACGTGATGGGGCTTCGCGGCAACCATAGCCTCGAGCCCGGCGCGACTGGCTACGCGACGGCCATAGGCCTGCGTCTTATGCATGCGTCCGTCCGGGTCCTGATTCTTGACCAGCAGGGACCCGATCGATGGCCATCGCAGACGTACGGCCGCCCTGTGAACCAGGAGCTCATGCTCGGGACACTGCTCGATTTCACCACTGTGTCGTGGGAAGCGATGGCGCGGATGGGCGTGGTGCTGAGCGACGCCGCTCGCGACGCCAACCTCCATACCTGGAGTTTCATCGGGCTCCTCATGGGCGTCGAGGCGTGCCAAGACGGACCGCTTAGCCTCGGCGACGTCCAGCAGATCAGCGCCGGGCTGACCCGCCTGCTCGGACCGAGCGAGGCGGGCCAGCGCCTGATGACGGCACTACTCGACGAAATGGAAGAGTTCATGCCCCTGGGGTGGCGCAAGCTGCCCCGCAGCGTCGTCCGCTGGCTGTTCCAGGATGCGCCCGGCCTCGTCAGCTGCGTACCGGACATGCTTAACGTCCCTCCGGCGGCCTGGTGGTCGACACCACTGCAGGCCTCGCTCCGAGCTGCCAATCGAGATTCCTGGTTGCTTGGCCCCGTGGCACCGTTGGCGCACCTGCTGATTCAGAAATTGGGCCGCCACGTACTTATTGGCTACGCAGACCGCTATTCGAATGGGCAGGCGCCATTCCGCGTTCCCGACGAGGTGGCGAGCCGCTGGGGGATCCGCGCCACGCCAGTTGGCAGCAGGATCCGCACGGTCCGGCGTAGCATCCGGCACGCCGCCCGAGCGCAAGGTCGACGCCGCACCGAGCGTGCGCACGGCCGGGGCGCACTATGACGCCTCGCCAGCCTGGCACGCTGACTACGGCCACGGTGCTGTTCACGGATGTCGTCGGCTCGACCGTCACGCGGACTCGTCTCGGCGAAGAGCTAGCCGATGGCCACTTGAGGCGCTACGACCAACTCCAGCGCGCCGTCGTGGCCGCGCACGGATCGATGTTCGTCAAAGGCCTGGGCGACGGGCTCATGGCCCTGTTCGCTTCCGCCACGGTCGCGCTTGACGCCAGCGTGGCTATCGAGCAGGCAATCGAAAACGAGAACGAACAGGCGATAACTCCCGTTACCATCCGCGCCGCGCTCAGCGCGGGCGACGTGTGCTGGACGGAAGAGGACGTGAGCGGCCTGCCCATCGTCGAGGCCGCGCGCCTGGTCGCTGTCGCTCACGGCGGCCAAATTCTGTGCACCGACCTGGTAAGGCGTCTCGCGCAGGGACGGGGGCGACACGAGTTCAAAGACCTTGGCCCCGTGCCCGCGAAGGGCTTCACGGAGCCGCTGCAAATCTACGAACTGCTGTGGCGGAACAGCTATAGGGACCCGGGCGACCAAGTCCCGCCGTGGCTGACGAGCAAGTACCTGCTCCCGTTCGTCGGCCGAAGCGAAGAACTCGAGTCGATAGACGATGCGCTTCGCGGTGCCAGGTTTGGCACCCAGATGGTTTTTCTCAAGGGCGCCGCGGGCAGCGGCAAGACCCGCCTGGCATCTGTCGTAGTGCGGCGGGCCATCGAGCAAGGATTCACCGTGCTTGCCGGCCGGTGCACCGATCCGCCCCATCAGGCGTATCAGCCCATCGCCGCCGCGATCGAATGGCTCAGTAGCACATCGCCCGCGGTGCTGCTGCGCGCCGGTATCGACGAGCAATGCGGCCCGCTCGCGCGCCTGGCGCCATCCCTGGCCTCGCCGCCATTGGCACTGTCAGTTCCGCCGACCGCCGATCCGCTTTCCGATCGTTACCAAATGCTGGCGTCCCTACGAGCCCTGGTGAAGCGGCTGACGGATATCAGGCCGGTGCTTTTTGTCATCGACGATCTGCACTGGGCGACTCCTGAATCCATCGAGACGGTACGTTCGCTCAACTACGACACCGAGGGTCTTTCTCTCCTGATCTTGGCCACCGCCCGCCCGGTCGCCATCGAATCCCACGCCGTGACCGCGGCCGAACTGCGCATACTGGAGGCCGAGAGTCGGCTTCTCACTCTGGGCTCGCTGAGCTCGCAGGACGTGGAGCGGGCTCTGACCGCCCTGGCCTGGCGAGGCCCCACAGAACGGGATGCCGCTCGTCTGCACGCTGTCACGGGTGGAAACGCCTTCCTCGTCACCGAGATGATCAGGGATCTACCTGACCGCGCAGACCCTGAAACCTGGACGGTGCCCGAGTCGGTCACTCGCGTCGTGGCCGCACGGATGGCGCAACTCAGTCCTGCCGCTCGCGATCTGGTGAATCTGCTTGGGGTCGGCGAGCAACTGGAACCGGCAGTGCTCAGCCTGGCCATGGGAGTCAACGAGGCCAGCTTCGTCGTCGCCGTGGAGGAGGCGACGGCCGCTGGCATGGTCATACTCATTCCCGGTCGTCCGTGCCAGTTTTCTCATGAACTTACCCGAAGCGCTGTTTATGCATCGTTGTCAGCGCCGCGTGCTGGCCTACTGCACGGGATTGTCGCCGACGCTCTGCGCACCGCAGATCCGGCGGTGATGCAGTCGCGTCCCTACGTTGTCGCGGCACACCTGGTTTCGTCCGCGCAGCTCGGTGGGCGGCCAGAGCGTTTCGCAGAGGCCGTGTACGCCACTGAACATGCGGCTCAGCACGCGATTTCGCGGCTTGCGTACCAAGAGGCCGTGACCTGGTATCAGCAGCTCTTGGACCTGGTGGAACATGTCCCTGCGACGCCTAGAGAGCGGCATGCGGAATTGCTCATAGACTGCGGCCGGGCGATGTGGCTGGCTGGTCATCCGGACGCCAGGGCGACATTGCTCCGCGCCGCGGAATTGGCACGGACTTGTGATCGGCCCGACCTCATCATCGCCGCCGCACTCGCCGGTGATCGTGGTTTCTTCAGCACTACCGGCGCGACCGACGTGCAGCGCATCGCGCTGCTTACCGAGGCCAAGGAACTGGTCCCACCCGCAGACCTGCGAAACCGTGCTCTGCTCACCGCTATGCTCGCCTCAGAGCTGACGTGGGCAGCAGATGGCGAGCGCCGATTCGCATTGAGCGACGAAGCTATTGCGTTGGCCCGGCAATCAGGCGACCCACATACAATTGTAAGCGTTCTTGGGCTCCGCAACCTGACCATCAGCGCGGCCGACACCATCGACACGCGTCGCACGGAAAGCCAGGAGATGCTTGAGGTTGCCGCCCACCTCGGAGACGACCTAGCCCTTTTCCACGCAACGTTCCAGCAAACTGGGCCAGCGCTAGCAGTGGGGGACGTCACCAGCGTGTCCGAGCTGCTGAACCGGGCAGATAATCTGGCGCGGCAACTTGCACAACCTCATTTGATCTGGCTCGTCAGCTTCTCCCGCGCCGGATTGGCGATCATGCTTGGAGAACTGGACCAGGCAGAAAGGGAAGCACAGCGGGCCCTGACGCTCGGTGTCGGCATCGGTAAGCGCACGGAGGCCAAGGCGTTCCGCGCGGATCAGATCGCCGAAATTCGCCGCCTCCAAGGCCGCCTCGGCGAGCTTGGGGAAGGCTTGCGGCGGGCGATTCAGGCACCACAGCTCGACCCCGTCCATTCCACTCTGCGTTACCTCGTCGAGTTGGACGATCCCACGGCAGCCTCGGCCCTGGACAGAATCGTAACCACGCACGGCTTGATACCTCGCCGGGATCTTGCCGAGCGAGCCGCCCTCGACAATCTCGCACTGGCAGCGTGCCGGCTACACCGCCGCGATCTGGTGGGTCCGCTGTACGCTGCGCTCGAACCGTATGCCGAGACCTTCGGGCAGTCCGCGGTCGCGCACCACTGTGGTCACCATTATCTCGCTCATCTCGCCGCGACCTCGGGGGATGTCAGCAAGGCAATGGGACATTTCGAGGCGGCTGCGGAGATCCACGAGCGCCGCAAGGTCCCGCTCCTGCTCGCAGAGTCGCTCCTCGACTGGGCGGATGCGATTGACCGCCATCAGGTGGCCGGACCCCGTTCCGCGGAGCTTCGGCGCTGGTCGGCAGAGACGCTCGCCGGGCGTAAGGCCGGGCTTCTCGAACATCGAGCGAAGCTGGTTGCCAGATGAGAAGACCACACGGACATCATGCCCTTCGGCTGGGTCCGGCTAGGAGATCGATGTGACCATATCCCGCGAGTGGCCCACGAACGAAGAAATCCGCGCTATTGCCAGAAACACAAATATCCCACTCTCCGACGAGGCATATGAAATTGCTCACCAATATAGTCGCATCAGCCAGGCGCTTTCCGCTAATCTGCTTGGCGGGGAGGATCTGAATTGGTGCGGCTTCGCACAGTGGTCATCCAGGGCAGTCGGGTCCGAACTGCAGCTTAGCGATAATTCAAAATTCTTGCAGAAACTTAGCCGCCTGTATCACGTGCCCATGGTTGCTGAACGGCTATTTCGCCTGCTCACGCTGACTCTCCTCGGGGGTTCCTACGGCATCGGCCTATCTATCGCAAATCGTTCGATCTTTGCCGAGATGGCCTCATTTCATACAAATATTCTGTCCGACGTCGGAGAACCCGCGATCATGAAGGTCACTCCGCTAAACGAGTATCCCCCTCTACTCGAGGATCTGGGCGACGAGGGACTAGCTCTGCTCCGCACCGCCCATAGCCTCCTGAGCAGAGCAAAATCTGCTCCCGGACCGCTCCGCAGCGAGCTGGTACTGGGTGCCAGTATCGCTCTCTCGGCGTACGAGCAGAAACGCGTCCAGCCCGCACTCGAGTACGTCTTTTACCGGCCGGTCAGGTGGACATTGCAAGTATCCTGGAGAATGCCTTACCTTTACGCGACTCACCACACCTGTGAACGGTTCAAATTCTACGGCAGGGCGCACGAGGAGCAGGCACCGGCCATGCGATCGATAGAGGACAGCTGGGTTCGGATGTACTCGCGGACCCTCTGGCTCAAGACCGCCGTCGACACGATCATGCTAAATAAGCCGCTAAACTTCCCGCAAGGAAAAACTCCACCGTTGCTGCGCGCCGCTTCAACGTTCCAGACCAAAGAGGTAGCCGACCTCGTTCAACAGTATGGACCGCCGGACCCGGCTGATTTGAAAGGTGTATCTAACTGGCTAGACTACAACGAGCGCATGCGTTTCATTGTCACCTATTTCATGATATACCAGCAAATAGAACAAATGTTTCACGAGCCACCCTTCAAGCGCAGGCGGCACTGGAAGAAACCGCATATAATAGATCCACTCGGCCGTCTTGAATTCCGCACGATACCGCTCGGGCGCGAGACCGTCCGGCCGAACACCTCGGCGTAGAACCGCTCCGCGGCCGCCGGGTCGTCGGTGCAGGTCATTTAGCGGCATAGTGGAGTCATGGACTGGCCGGTTCTCGCGTCGTTGCCTCTACCAGACCGGCGCAGGCTGCTCGCCAGCCTGAGGCGGCGGGCCTACCGTCGTGATGAGGTGATCTTTCATCAGGGCGACCCGGCAGACACTCTCCACCTGATTGCCGCGGGCCACGTCAGCGTGCGCGTAACGCTGCGCGGCGGCGAGTTCGTCGTGGTCGCGATCCTTGGGCCCGGAGACGCTTTCGGTGAGCTTGCTCTGGTCGGCGGTCTCCATCACCGGGGGGCCACGGTAGTCGGGTTGGAACGGTGCGAGACATTGTCTCTTGGCCGGGACCAGTTCGAGCGCCTCCGGACGTCTTATCCCGGCATCGACCGCTTCCTCGTAGAGCTCCTTTCCGCACGAGTGGAGAAGCTCAACACCTATTTGCTCGAGGCGCTGTACATACCCGCCGAAAGGCGTGTTCTACGTCGGCTCCTGGACTTGTGCGATCTGTATATGGGGGACGATCAACGTATTGTTATCCCAGTGACCCAGGAAATGCTCGCCAGCCTCGCTGGAACTACCCGTCCCACGGCGAACCAGGTCCTCCGACGGCTCGTGGCCAGCGAGATAGTAGAGGTAAGCCGCAGCCAGATCGTCGTGTTGAACCGCACGGCTCTGCACCAGCGAGCAGGCTATGCCGGACAGACCTAGTGCCGCGCCGGGCTAGGTTCGCCCGCCGCCGGGTGCGGGCGTGGCACGGGCCGGGCGGGTGAACCAGGCGTTCGTCCTGTGTTGGCACGCCGACACTGACAGTGTTGCCCGCCGAACGGATTGGCCGGGGGACCTGACATAGGGTGGGCAACATAATCTCTCGACCGAGAGAAACCGTAACACCGTCGCCTTCAGGCATTCTGGTGACCTTAGGAAACGAACACCAATCCCAGTCCTAAGTCACCTAGGACTGAACTAGTCCTCGTTTCTTCAATGTAATAAATTACCTTCCTGCGGGGAGGTTATCGCGCGCCGCAAGGCTTCGAACATCGACCGGTGGCGCAACCATAGGTGCATGGGAATTCTCGATGCCCGCCGACTGGCAGTTCCCACGATCTAGGAGCCTTCGGCCGCAATTAACACAAGAGCCCAGTCCCGAGCGGCTACCCGAAAGGACACAACTCCGATGAGCGATGACTCGTCGACGGCTGACCTGGTGATACGCGCGAAAAACGGCGACACCCAGGCTTGGGGCGCACTCGTAGCACGGTTTGCCCCGCTGATCTGGTCAGTCTGCCGCAGGTACCGGCTGAGCCGCACTGACGCCGAGGACGTCGCCCAGAGCGTCTGGCTGATGCTCGTAAGTCATCTTGACCGAGTCCGCGATCCGGCCGCGCTTCCCTCCTGGCTCGTCACCACCACGGGGCGGGAATGCGGCCGGGTCCTGCGCGCTACGGGCAAGCTGCCCGCCGACGGGCAGGTGCTGGAGAACATGCAGGACGAGCAGGCCGTGACCGCCGAGCATGAGTTGCTGGTAGCGGAGCGCGACGCCGCGCTGCGCGAGGCGTTCGCCCGCCTGCCTCTGCGCTGCCAGCGACTGCTCGCCTTGCTCATCGCGGACCCGCCGGTGCCGTACGCCGAAATCAGCGCCAGGCTTGGCATACCGGTCGGGAGCATCGGGCCTAACCGCCGCCGCTACCTGGACAGGCTGCGCCGCGATCCGGCCCTCGCCCGCCTGATCAACGCTGAAGCAGTGGGCCGGGCTGGTGGCGGGTCCTTCTAAGCCTCAGGTAAGGGCCAGGGCAATCGCCAGGGCCTGGTTGATGCTGCGCATTGATTCGGGTGACAGGGCTCCGAGGTACTCGCCGAGTTCGTCCTTGCCCAGCTGCTCGATGCAGTCGGCGTTGGCGTATCCGGCCAGCGGGTCGGCCGGGGAGAGCCTGACCCAGGTCGGCAGGTCGCGGATGGCAGTGGTGAGCCTGATCGCGACCACGTCACCGAGCAGGCGGTTGCGGGAATTATTGGACACCACCAGCCATGGTTTCGGGCCGTAGCCGAGGTCGCAGCGATACACCTGGCCGCGTTGCGGAGTCGTGCTCACGCGAGGGCGTCACGTTCGTGCCGGGCGCGGCGGCGCGCGCGCAGCGTGGTGGCCTCCTCGGCCGACTCGTAGGGGTAGTGGGGGTTCTCGGCGACTGCGGCGGCATATCCGGCGTCTAGCTTGTCGGCCTGCAGTTGCTGCCACGCGCGGTGAATGGCGTCTTGGACGGCGGCGGACCGGCTCCGGTAGCGCTTGGCGAGTTCAGCGAGCTCGCGGGCCGTTTCCTCATCCAGCCGGACCGTCATAGCAGTTGTCATACTTGTATGATACCAGATCTGTCACACAAGGACCCGGCCCGCATACCCACGCATGCACGCTCATGCCGGGATGGCAGTGGCCAGCTTGGCGCCTGCCCGCTTGAACTCCCTCTCACTCGAAGGCGGTCAGTGTGTCGGCCCGCAGTCCGAGGCGGAGGGTCTCCAGCGCGATAACTGAAGGCACCGGGACGTTGCCGAGATTGGCGTCAGGCCCCATCCTGGTGATGAAATACGTCTGCAGGGTCGTGGTGGGTGCCTCGAAGAGCAGGCTCTCCTGGCTGATGCCCGAGGCCAGGACGTCCTCGATCAGCCCGGACCGGAGCGTGCCGTCCGGCCGGCAGATGCCGGACTTCCCGCTCTCCCTGGCCTCTAGGGTGACCAGGGACGCCCCGGCTCCGAGGTCCTCGCCGATGTACTCGACCCACGTATCGGGCGATAGCTGCCCGGAGCGGACCGGGTCCTTGAAACCCACCTCCGATACGACGGTGAAGTCATCGGCGAGCTTGCGTATGTAGCTCGCCTTTTCCGAGTTGGACAGCGGGATTGTCCCGTTCGATACCTCGACGTGCTGGCAGCAGTGCAGCTGGCAGAATCTCCTGAAATCGTCGAAGCGGCCTTGCAGCACGTATTTCTCGAAGAGCGTCCCGCCGAAGTAGAAGCCGATGTCCTTCGTGCTCAGGACCTTGATCTTCGCGCGCAGGTCGCTGCTGACCACCGCGGTGCCCCAGCCGAACTTGACGAAATCGATGTACCCGGCCGCGGACGACACCAGGTCGGTGAAATACCACAGCGGGATCCCGCCGTCGATGACCATCGTGAGTCCGGTGTCGCGGGGCTTGCTGGCCCGGCGCGGCAGGTGCAGTGCGGTCTGATTCATCGGTTTTCGCTTTCCAGTTGATTGGTGGGGTGGACCATGAACCACAGGCTGCGGCGGGTTTGTGAAAGACCAATGAAAAATGGGCTGACCTGCAGGAACCTTGCAGGAACTTCTCAGCCTGGGCGTTCACGGCACCGCTGGGACCCTGGAGCGGCGGCGTGGGCCCCTCACTGCGTTCATCAACGGCCGCTCAGTTGCCTTTCGGGCGGTACTGAAGCCGCTGCCGCGCCATCGCGCAGACGCCACTGCGTTCGTTTTCCGCCGCGACATGCCTGGCCTCGTCAAGATCGGCCGGGGTCAGCAAACCGTTGGCGAGCAGGAAGTCGGCGAGGTCACGCGCGTGACCACGTTCTTTCCAGATGAAGCCCTGCAGGAGCTTTTTATAGTCGGATACCGCGCCCTCTCCGCTCAGGTCCAGGGCGATGACCACATTCATCATCGGCACCGCCTGCGGGGCGGCCAGGCGGAGAATGAACTCCTGGTAGTAATAGGCCATCGTCAGCCGCGCCGTGGCGTTGCGCCGGAAGTAACTGCGCACGCGGGCCACCGCGTCTTCGCCAGGCTCGCTGCTCCGCCGCACGATGGTCCCGGCCCGGGTGGTCGCCTGCTTGCCATCGTCCGGGACGGCCGGATCGGCGTGCTGGTCTGGCGGCGCGTCGAGCCGCAGTCGCAGCACCCAGGTACCGACGCTGACCAGCCACGAGCCCTCCGTGAGAATGACCGGCAGCGCCTCGTAGCGTGCTGGGGCAGCCGGCAGCACGTGGCGCGCCGTCCGCTGCACGACCTCGGCGCTGGGGAGTGTCCCCGCTGCTTCCGGCGCTAGATAAACCCAGTAGGTCGTGTCACGGCTGAACAACTCCCAGCGGTGGTGGACGTAGCGGAGACCCGCGCAACGCGGGGCGCGGTGCAGCGTGAGATCCTCGTCGCCGCTGAGCGTGCGCCGGTCCAGCCAGGTAATTTCGTCGGGCGGACAGCTCACCCACTCACCGCGGGCCGCTGACCACAGGAAAAGCCGGCCCGTCGCCACTGCGTCGCCACTCCCGAACGACGGCGCGCCACTGGCGCGGCCATCCAGTCTTGCCATGTCTGGGATGACAATAGTCGCACTTCGGACGTCAGCTGATCTCGACGCGGGACAGCAGCGCATCGGGCCTGGTCCCCCAGCGGATCGCATCGCCATCACTGAGCGGCTGCTCGCCCGCTACGGGGACGCCGTTGAGGGTGAGCCCGTTCCGGCCCTGGTTCGTGATCCACCAACGACCGTCAGAGAACGTAAACCTGGCGTGCTCCCTGGACACCGTGGGCACCTCGGGGAGCACCAGCTCGACGGACCCGCGCCCGGCCCGGGCGCCGGACATCCGGGTTTCCGCTACCGAGGAGCCGGTGACCAGCCGCAGCATGGGGACGGCAGGAAGGCTCGGTTCCATGATAGTGACCATGCCACTGCGGACCGTCAGGTCCGGGTCTTGTCCGTGCCATATGTGGCCGTGTGGCTCCGGGTAGGCATGCTGCGGGGCGGCATACGCGAACTCCGGCGCGGCGTCCGCGTACCGGACATCGGGCATGTCGGGATAGGCGTCGATACTCACCGGATCTGCCTGCCGCAGGCGATAGCGGCCCGGCGGGACAGGCCCGGCGGTGACATACACATCGGCCCGGCCCGGCCCGGCCAAGCGGGCCCCGTACGCGGCTACCTGCTCCTCGTAGACCTCGGTCATGCTCGCGCTGATCACGCCTAGTTCCATCCGCTCGCACAGGGCGATGAGATCATCGTGGTTCAGCTGCAGTTCGACGACGTTCGGCGCGAGCAGTGAACCACCGGGCGTGACCACGAACACGTCGGGCAGGTGCCGCATGGCCACCTTCAGCACGTCCTGTCCGTCGCGCCACGGCCGGGAGGCCATCTGCCGCATCCACGGATGATCCCTCGTGATGCCCAAGGCCCGGAGGCCGCCCACGCTCGCAGCGCCGAGGCTCGCGATAACCACTAGCAGCACGGTGGCGGTGAGGGCAGAACCCGTCACGACCTCCAGAACCACCCAGCACGCCGCGATGCCGCCTGCGATCGCCCAGCGCCTTCGGCTTCGCTTTGGCAGCGGGGCATGCGGCTGCCGACGCGCCGCTTGCCTGCCTCCAGTCATCGAGCACCGTCCATTGACCTGTCCTTGACTCCTGCGTCGCACGCCGGATGGCTGATCCGTTGGTCCCCCGTCACCGAGGATGCGAGCCAGCGCACCCGCCAGTCAATGAATCACCGGCAGCTTCCAGACATCTGGAAGTTGCCGGGGAGGGTTCGACGCCACAGGCTTCCGTGCGCTGTTCAGTGGTGCACGGCTGCGAGCAGCGCGGCGTAGCACCGTACGAGCGCTGCGTGCTCCTGCGCGAGAAGCGGGCTGTCAGGCAGGCAGCCTTCCGCAACCCACCGGTCGGACAGGTCCATGGCGTGGGCCCGGTGTATCGCGGCAGGCCTGATCTGGGTCTCTGGCTCGCCGTAGAGGTAGCAGTACAGGCGGGTTACTGACTCGACTAGCTCGTCTCCGGCGCCTCTTGGTGCCGCCTGATATCGAGCCTGCCGGTGCACGCGCCACCAGTCGACCTCAAGCGCGGCGGCTTTGGCCGGGCTGGCGGGCTCGCCATAGCTGAGCCTGACCAGGGCGTAGAAACGCCGCAAGCAGGCCCGTGCCCCGTCGGGGTCGTTGTCGGGGACGGGTGCCCATAGCTGGCTGGCGCGCAGCAGCAGCCAGGCACCGTACAGGGTTCGGTACCAGTTCATACCGAAGCCTTCCCTGAGCAGCCCAGCCAGGGCCGCCACCACCTGTGGCCATTTTCGCAGGTAGTAGCCGACCCACGCCCGGTATTCCAGGTCGGCGATACGGCTGGGGTCGAATGACCGGAGGCGACTCGGCTGACTGACTCTCCTAGCGGGCGATTGGCCAGCGGAGTTCAGGACCGCTGGCCTGCTGCCTTGCCGCCCGCCCTGGTCGACGAGCCACGCTGCGGCTGATCTCATCCAGGTGGTGACCACCTCAATACCCATGCACTTCCCCTTTTTCCCCTGTTCTTACCATGCGCAATCGTGGTACCTCCGGGGGGTCCGCTCATCGCACGGAGGCCGAGCGAAGGCGCGCCCCCGCTGTGGCCGTGGAGGCAGGTGCTGCGCCGTTCTGGAGGCAGCCAGCCGCCGCGAACGCGCAGTCGAGATGCGCAGGGAAGTGCTGCGGATGGATCTAGGGCAGCCCGACGGCGTCAACGTAGCCGAGGAACTGGCTCACGATCGCGCCGGCCCCGACCCTCCTGCCGTCCCGGCGCGCACCGGATCCGGCGGCGAGATACCGGTGAGATCCAGATACGGCGCGGCTTGCGGCTCGGGCTGCGAGACAGCGCCCGCGGTCGGCGCCGGCTTCGGCTGGCGTGGCTCCCGGGCCCCTGCTCCGCCGCCCCGGCCGCGGTAGACGAGCAGGCCGTTGACGGGATCTGGCACGCCGTCCAGGGCCGCACGTACGGCCGGCAGGCTGCGGAACGTCTCCCAACGTTCCTCATTGTCGAAGCAGATCTCGAACACCACGCCCCAGCGGTCCGCATGCCACGACCCGTCGACAGCGCCATTCGTCAGCGCCGCCTCGATCAGTGCAGAGTCGTGCTGCTCCTGCCACCGGAAAGCCGAAAACTCGCCGTGCAGGACCTCGATCGACCACCATTCAGCCATTAGGGAAATCGTACGTCTCTCTCCTGGATTCGGAACGGCCGCACGCCGGGCAAGATGATCGGCAAGCGTGCGCACAGCGCCGGAGGGCGGTGACGAAGGGCATCACTGTGCCGGGCTGAGGCCGGCGGCGGTGAGCAGGAAAGTTCTTGCGATGAGGTCGTGATCACCGACCGCGGCGTGCCCATCGCCCGGCTGCTCGGCCTGACCGCTACCGCCACCCTGGAGCGGCTAGCCGCCGACGGGATCATCGCACGCGCCGCGGCCGCCCCGCGCCCCAGGGCGTCGGGACAGCCCCGCCCCCGGCCTCGCCGGCCCGTCGCCGACCTGGTCAGCGACCAGCGGCCCTGAGGATGGCGCTGGTCTACTTCGACTCCAGCGCCCTGGTCAAGCTCGTCGTAGAAGAAGCCGGCAGCGACCTGGCCGCCGCGCTGTGGGACGGCTGCGACGCCGCCCTGGCCAGCCGGCTGGCCTATCCCGAGGTCCGCGCCGCGCTGGCCGCCGCCGGCCGCAATCACGACCTCAGCGACGGTGACCTGGACACTGCCGAGCAGGCATGGGAACAGTACTGGGCCGCGGTACGCCCGGTCGAGCACCCACCCGCCAGCCTGGGCTCGAGCCCATCAGCATGGCGGCCAGCAGCGTCCACAAAACCGGTGGCGGGAACGGCGGATTACGGTCCCTCGGAAATCTGGCAGGTATCCCGATGACCCACTTCCGCCTTTCACGCTGGCGCTCCAAGTGCTTCCGGCTTTGCGAAGTCAACACAATCGATTACCTTGCCCATCCAACATACATAATGCGGGTCACCCCGGGCGGCTGACGACCAAGGCATCCAAGTCACCTCGCATTGAGGGCAAGTCATCCGGCTGCCGACATCGGGGGCTCCCCGCTTGCCGCAATTCCAGCACAGCTTAGGATCAGCCTCTTGCTGGCTTCCTCTCATTTTCCTTCGCCACCTTCCGCGCTCAGCCCTGTATCACCCGGATCCGCGCGGCCCTACAGCAACCTCAGGCCCAGACCCGTCGGCCTAGCGACGGCATCGCTGGCAGGTTGCTCGCCGCGCTGCGAAACGACAGCGTCCACGGCGCCCCCGTTAACGCGCATACATAGTGGAGGGCCGGCCGACGGCGCTGATACATCCCCTGGACTCTGACAACGCGCGGGCGGTTGGCGAGGCTGCGCCTGTCACATAAGAGTGACAGGATGACACTATCCGGTGGCGCGGGCCTCGTTCGGAATAATAGGGCCCATTCGGCGGAGGCGAGGATGACGCCCGAGAGTACGGTAGCGGCCGCTCAGGAGGCGAGGATACGTTCCAGCGTGCGCAGCGCGGCCGACAGCCCGGTGGTGCTGACGGCGCCGAATCCGATCAGGAGGCCTGATTGTGCTGGGACAGTTTGGAAGCAGTCGTGCAGGCCGGATGTGACGATGCCGTGCCTGGCCGCGGCCTGTAGCACCTCATTCTCGCGGAGCCCTTCCCGCAGTGCGGCGGCGACATGTAGTCCGACGTTGGCGGCGCGGGCGGTCAGGTGGTCGGCCAGTGGCCCGGAGAGTGCCTCGATGAGGATGTGGTGGCGCTCGGCGTAGATGCGCCTGTTGCGCCGGATGTGCTTGTCGAGTAGGCCATCGTTGATAAAGCTGGCCAGGGCGGTCTGCATCGCGGTCGGCGGATGCCAGTCGATGAGCTGCCTCAGCGCGGCGATCGGCTCGAACAGCGGCTGGGGCACCACGGTAAAGCCGAGGCGGACCGACGGGGAGAACGTCTTGGAGAATGAACCCACGTATACCACCCGGCCGTTCGCATCGAGGGCCTGCAGAGGCTCCAGCGGCCGGTCGACGTAGCGGAATTCGGTGTCGTAGTCATCTTCGATGACCGCCGCGTCGTGGCGCTCCGCCCAGCGCAGCAGGGCCCTGCGCCGTGGCATCGACATCGTCATGCCGAGTGGATATTGATGCGAGGGGGTGACGTAGACGATGCGCGCTGAGGGCGGCAGCAGATCCACGACCAGGCCCTGGTCATCGACGGGTACGCCAACGACCCTCGCGCCGAGTGCACCGAACAGGCGCACCACCGGCACATACCCGGGGTCTTCGACCGCGACGCAGTCGCCGGGCTCGAGCAAGACCCGGGCGACCAGGTCGATGGCATGCTGGGCGCCGCAGGTGATCACGACGGTGTCTTCCGCGGCCGCCAC
>Ga0074046_10000121_pt1 | contig 65672 bp, 64 predicted proteins | sample BogForMeECP23OM3_FD_94441 | JGI IMG/M metagenome (GOLD analysis project Ga0074046, IMG submission 94441) | Bog forest soil microbial communities from Calvert Island, British Columbia, Canada - Bog Forest MetaG ECP23OM3 | ecosystem: Environmental > Terrestrial > Soil > Wetlands ... | reverse complement strand
GCGTGCAAAGGGCAGGAGTCCGATCTCTGGCATCGCACCTCCTGCCTCCTTAGAGAACATCATCGCCGCTCGTCTGTCGCTCCAGAAAAACACCGCCAGTGTCGAGGATGTCAACAAAGCTACATGAGTGAGAAAGGGCAAAAATCGTTTCTGCAGCTGGGTGTAAGAGCGAGAGTAGAAGAGCGTGTTTGGAAAGACAAGTTGGCCGAAGGGACAGTGAACGAGGGTGGCCGAAGGGGCGGGCCAGGGGCAGAAAGGCCTGTTGGTTGAGCAACTTGCAATTGCTCAGCGACGATTGGACCGAGCAAGGACTATTAATGATTTCGGCTAGTTATTACTTTGTTCAGCACACGTCTCCGTGTCTTCTGTTGCTCCCCGTGTCGGCCAGCGGCAAGCTGTGCTTGCAGGTCTAGTACTCTCAGTCCAGGTCGCGTGATTTCTGTCCAACCGTTGTTTTGGTCCTCAAACCGGCAGTAACAGCGGAGAACAGTTGGCTGCGAGGTGGCGAGCGGGACAGAGCAAGTGCTCCCTGCCAAGGCGGAGGATCCCCAGAGGATCGCGCTCTTTGAGTCGGAGATGAAGAGGACGAACATGATCCCCAGCAAAAAAGCGAAATTGACTGTCCTATTAGGGCTTGCCATGGTGATTGCCGGATGCAGCGGTGTGAAGGGCAGTTCCACGAGTGGCACTGGCACCGGAACCGGAACCGGAACCGGAACTACGTACACGATCGGCGGGAGTGTGTCAGGACTGGCTGGTACTGGATTGGTGTTGGCGGACAACACCACAGACACGCTGGCGATTACTGGAACCGGGACGGTACCGTTCACGTTCAAGAAAGCGGTGAGCGGCGCTTATAGCGTAACCGTGAGCACGCAGCCGACGAACCCGGCGCAGACATGTGTCGTGACCGGTGGCAGTGGCACGGCCAGCGCGAATGTCTCTACAGTCGCGGTAACATGCACGACCAATCCGGTCACCGCGACGATTGGCGGGAACATCGCCGGCCTCGCCAATGGCGCGAGTGTAATTTTGCAGGATAACGGTGGCGATAGCCTGACGCTTACGGCGAACGGTCCGTTCACGTTCAAGACCGCCGTAACCGGCCCGACGGACGCCTACGCGGTCACGGTTAACACGCAACCAACGACGCCCAACCAGATTTGCACGGTCACAAATGGGAGCGGAACGGCTACCGCAAACGTCACCAACGTGGCGGTCAACTGCGTGCTGAGCTACACCATCGGGGGCACCGTTACCGGTGTTGTCGGCACGGGCTTGATCCTGGAAAACAGCAGCGATTTGGAACAGCTTCCGATCAGCCCTGCCAATGGAAATCAGGCTTTCACGTTCAAAAACTTTGTACCCACTGGTACCAACTACACCGTGACAATTTACGCGCAGCCTGCTTCGCCGGCGCAAACTTGTGTCGTCACACCGAGCACGGCCAGTGGAACCGCGACCGCGAATGTCACTACCGTGGTGGTTACTTGTCCGGCAGTAACGTATAGCGTCGGAGGGACGGTAGTCGGGCTAGCGGGTGTCCCACCAAATAATGGCCCTGAAACTGACGGCAAATTCATCATTGAGGACGCTTTAGGCAACACCCTGACAATCACGCAAAACGGGCCTTTCACCTTCGCCACGCCCTTCGCTCTCAACGACCAATACGAAGTCTCGGAACTGCACTCACCTAGCACCCAGCCGCAGTATTGTACGCTTTGGGATTATAAGGGTGTGGTGACCGCTAACATTACCGACATCGTGGTCGATTGCGCTCACAACGACTGGACATGGATCGGTGGCACAAAAACAGCCGGAGTAGCTGTACCCCCTGCACCTCAGTACGGATCGTTCGCAACAAGTCCGCCTCCGAATGTTCCAAACCCGTACACCAATACTCCTGGCGCTCGATATTCTGCCGCTGGGTGGACCGACAAGTACGGAAACCTCTTTTTGTTCGGCGGCGACGGCTGGGAGTTGTCGGGAAACAGCCAACCCGACACGCTGGATGATGTCATGAATGACATGTGGGTCTGCGTCATGGATCCAGTGCAGTTCGACGAATGCCAATGGCAACTGGTCGGTGGTTATAACACTACCTACGGCGCGGCCACTATTGCTAACGCCCAGCACGAGGCCCAACCTGGAGTATATCCGCCGTACAGCCCCCCTCTTGTTCCTGAGGCTCGCTTGGGCGCGGCGACGTGGACCGACAATGCCGGAAATTTTTGGCTATTCGGTGGAAAATCTCCTGCGGCCCAGTTTCTCAACGATCTCTGGGAGTTCAATACCAGCACGTTCAACGGCACAAACTACACGACCACTGTGGGCCAGTGGGTTTTAGTTAAGGGCTCTGATACGGCCGACCTGCCCGGCACTTACTCCGGGGCTGCGGGCACGTTAACGCCTGGCGCTCGCGTGAACCCCGCTTCCTGGACGGATGGTTCCGGAAATTTCTGGCTCTTCGGTGGATATGGCATCGATGGCAGCGGAAACGTAGGATATCTGAACGATCTCTGGGAATACACGGGTGGGAACTGGGTTTGGATTTCGGGTGGCACCACTAATCAGGCAAACCAGAACGGTGTCTACGGAACACCTGGAACTGCGGCATCGACCAATATGCCAGGCGGACGCCATGAAGCGGTTACCTGGGCAGATGCGAGCGGAAATCTCTGGCTCTTTGGCGGAGAAGGCGAAGACTCTGTCGGGACGACAAACGGCATCCTCAACGACCTCTGGATGTATAACATCTCGAGCAACCAATGGACGTACGTCATGGGAGCTACCAAGGCAAACCAGACCGGTATATACGGCCTGCAGCCCTTAGTTGGCCCCCCGAATACGACTGCTGCAGCCGGAACCGCTGGGCTTACGGGCGGCACCGCCGGCATCCTGCCAGGATCGCGTTGGGGCGCTAGCGGCTGGACAGACGCAGGCGGAAACTTCTGGCTCTTCGGCGGATGGGGCCTGGATTCCACAGCAACGAATGGTAACGGTGCCCTTAACGACCTCTGGGTGTATACGCCGAACGCTACCGCTGGTCAACCCGGCACGTGGACCTGGATCAAGGGTTCGAACACCGGTAGCCCTAATGGCATCTACGGAACATTGACGCGTCCGTATCTGACCTACTACATATGGACTCCCGGTGGCCGTAGCAACGCGACGCACTGGGTTGACGGCAACGGTCAACTCTGGCTCTTCGGCGGTGAGGGCTACGATTCCACGAGTACCACCGGGAATGGGTACCTCAACGACATGTGGCGCTACTTGCCGTATCGGGACTACTAAACACGCACTGAGCTCCCTGTTCGATCAGGTAGCCAGAAGAATAAATCATAAGGAAACAAGAACGGCCGGGGAGGCAAGTTACCCCGGCTGTTCTCTTTTTGATTTGTGTGTGTCGCGGGATTTGGCCGGCGTCTGTGCAAATGCCTGGCCCAGGATTGGAATAGCGCACACAGAGTACGGAAAACAGCCTACGGAGGGGTCATACGGTATAATTGGAAGCTAGGGGAAATCGGCAAAAGATGGGCATTTTGAGGCAGAAGGGGAAGGCGTCGGCGGGGACGCGGCGACGCAGGCGGCTGCGCTTTTACCGGACACGCGCGCGAGAGCTGCGCAGTATCGCGAAGGCGCTGGTGTCCACGAAACATCCGTTCCTTGTTCATATCATCCCAATGCGGCGATGCAATCTGGATTGCACCTACTGCAACGAGTTTGACGATACTTCCAAGCCGGTGCCGCTGGAGGAGATGAAGAAGCGGCTGGATAAGCTCGCGGAGATGGGCACATCGATCATTACGATGAGTGGGGGCGAGCCGCTGATGCACCCGGAACTGGATGAGATTGTTCGGCACATCCGGAAGCGCGGGATGATTGCCGGGTTGATCACCAACGGATTTTTCCTGAACAAAGAGCGGATCGAGCGGCTGAACCGAGCGGGGCTGGAACACCTGCAAATCAGCATCGATAATGCCGTGCCAGACGAGGTTTCGAAGAAGAGCTTGAAATCTTTGGACGGGCGGCTGGAGATGCTGTCGCAATGGGCCGTATTTCAAGTGAATATCAATTCCGTGCTGGGAAGCGGCGTGAAGAACTCGGAAGATGCCCTGACAATCGCGCACCGGGCGCTGGAACTAGGCTTTACGAGCACGGTGGGGATTATCCACGACCATGATGGGCAGTTGAAACCGCTGGCGCAGCGGGATCAGGAAATTTTCGAAGAGATCATGACGCTGGGAAAACGGTCGTTTTCGCGATTCAACCAGTTTCAGCACAATGTGGCGAAGGGCCGGGAGCATGATTGGAAGTGCCGCGCTGGATCGCGGTACTTGTACATTTGCGAGGATGGGCTGGTGCATTGGTGCTCGCAGCAGCGCGGCTATCCCGGAGTGCCGCTGGAGAAGTACACCGCGGAGATGAGGCACCGGGAGTTCGCGACGCATAAGGGATGCGCGCCACGGTGCACCGTGAGTTGCGTGCAGCAAGTGGGGATATTGGATAACTGGCGGGCGAAACAAACATTACAACCCCAAGCCCAACCGGTACCCGAGGCAAAAGGGGATCTGGTACAGATTGGAAAATGATACCTGGGAAGCATTGGTGAGTTTGGCGCGGGGGTACCGCGCCGTTTGTTTTTTGGGGCGTTGCAGGTGACGAACAGGCAGGTCTGGACTGCGTTGACGACGCGCAGCGGCTCTCAAAGAATAGAGGCATGCCGATACCAGCGATTGAGATAGAGAACCTTTCTAAGGAATACCCGTTTGGATTTCTAAACCTGAAGAAAAAGCGCTCGCTCGAGAGCCTGAGCATGCAGGTACATACGGGCGAGGTATTTGGATTCCTGGGGCCCAATGGTGCGGGCAAATCGACGACCATCAAGTTGCTGATGCGGCTGATCTTCCCGACGTCGGGGACAGCGCGAATCCTGGGGAAATCGATTGAAGACGTTTCCATGCACCAGGAGATCGGGTACCTCCCCGAACAGCCCTATTTCTACGATTATCTGACCGCCGCCGAGTTGCTGGATTATTTTGCGCGCTTTCATGGATTGAAAGCGGCGGACAGGCAAGAACGCGTACAGCGCATGCTGAAGAAAGTCGGGTTGCAGACGGCGAAGAAAATTCAGTTGCGGAAGTATTCGAAAGGGATGCTGCAACGAGCGGGATTGGCGCAGGCCATCCTGCACGATCCCCAAGTGGTGGTGCTGGACGAACCGATGTCTGGGCTAGACCCGCTGGGCCGGCGGGAAGTGCGAGATATTATTTTGGAACTGAAGAAAGACGGACGAACCGTTCTGTTCTCGACGCACATCCTGTCCGATGCGGAGATGTTGTGTGACCGCGTGGGTGTGATTGTCGGAGGCAAATTGCGCGGCGTGGGAACCCCGGGAGAGATGGTGGGAATTCAGACACAAGGAATGGAAATCTTGTTTGAGGTGGATGCGAATGGGAAAAACTTCCCGCTGCTCGCGAAGGCGACGAAGACAGGCGAGCGTTATCGCGTGCAACTGCCGGAGGCGGAGTTATATGGAGCATTGGACGAACTGAAGGCGGTAGGGGCACGAATCCTCTCGGTGGCGCAACTTAAACCAACGCTGGAAGATTTCTTTATGAACCTGGTGGACGCGGACCGGGCGCAGGCCAATGCAGTTGAGGTAAGCGGACAATGAGGAACGTGTGGACGGTAGCGACGAATACGTTCCGGGAAGCGGTACGGGACCGCGTCCTGTACAACCTGGTGTTCTTCGCGTTGCTGATGATGGGGGCAGCGATTTTGGTCGGACAGATCTCGATTGGGATTGAAGAAAGCGTGATCGCGAGCCTGGGGCTGACGGCGATTTCCGTGATCGGAATTTTCATCGCGGTGTTCATCGGGGTGGGACTGGTCTCGAAGGAGATGGAAAAGCGAACGCTGTACGCGCTGTTGGCGAAGCCGGTGGAACGCTGGGAATTTCTGCTGGGGAAATACGCAGGACTGGTGATGACACTGACGGTCAACACCGCGGCGATGGCGGCTGGACTATACATAGCGCTGTGGACCGTGAAACATCCGCTGGAAAGAAGCGACTGGTATTTGCTGGTGGCCGTGTATTTGATTCTGCTGAAACTGGCGCTGATTGTGGCGCTGGCGATGCTGTTTTCGTGCTTTACGACCCCGTTCCTGGCAATTCTCTTCACGGTGGGGATTTACATCGCGGGAGTGTTCGCCGAGGATTTGCGAACCATGCAGGCTGTCGACTTGACGCCGGCAACCATGAAATCGTTGAGGGGAATATCTTACCTGCTGCCGAACTTTGAGAACTTCAACGTCATGGCGGCGGTGGCGCACGGGCGAGGAGTTCCGGCAAGCCTGGTGTGGCAGGACACCGGGTACGCGATCGTCTACGCGGCGATTGTGCTGGCAGCGGCGGCAATGGTCTTTTCGCGACGGAACCTGAAATGAAAACGCGGAAAATAGCGGACTGGCTGCTGGGCGCCCTGCTGATCGTGGGATTCGCCGGGGTGTGGCAGCTGCAGAAGAGTATCGATCGGGAAAAAGGTGCGATCCGCGTGGAGCAGGACGAGTTGGCATTCCGGTCGGGCAATTTGGTGAGCAAATTGAGCCTCGAGTACGCGCCATTGATGGGCGCGATTTACTGGACGCGCGCAGTGCAATACTTCGGGGAGAAACACCGGCTGCACCAAACAAAGCTGGAATTGCTGTGGCCGCTTCTGGATATTGCGACGACGCTGGATCCATATCTAATGCCTGCATACCGATTTGGATCCACGTTTTTGAGCGACCGCCCTCCACGCGGAGAAGGGCGGCCGGATCTGGCGGTGAAGCTGCTGGAACGCGGAATAAAAGCGAATCCGGATGAGTGGCGCTTATATCAGGATCTTGGGAACGTGTATTACTTTGATGCGAAGGATTATGCGAAAGCATCTGCGGCGTTTGCCGAAGGCTCCAAGAACCCAGCCTCAAAGATCTGGATGAAAGTGATGGCAGCAAAGATTGCCGCGGAAGGCGAATCGCCGGAGACGTCCTATTTCTTGTGGAATCAGGTGTACCAGAGCACCAAGGACCCAGAAGTGAAGAAAAATGCGGAGGAGCACCTGAAGCTGATGCAGGTGGAACTGGATTTGAAAGAGCTCAACCGGCTGGCGGATGAATTTGAGAAACAGACAGGTCATCGGCCGACGCGCATAAGCGAATTGATGCAAGCGGGATTGCTCAAGGCAGCGCCCAGAGACCCGGCGGGATATCCCTATGTGTTGGGCGAGGGTGGAAAAGCGGAATTGCATCTGGACAGTCCGATGCTGGAGAAAGTGTTGATGGAGAAGAACTAGAGCTATTCCGAGACGCAGAGAAGGGTCATGTGAGGATCGATCAGGAGTTTGTGGGGATCCATTTGGGAATGGAACGAGAAAGATGTTTCTTCGCCGGCAGCAAGCACTGTGCCCAACAAGACGCTGTGGCCTACTGAGGAGCCTATGTACAGGGGCACAGGTGCGATGAACGAACGAGGCACTCCAGACTGAAAGAGCTTGCCGCGAACCTGGAAGCCTTTTTCAGTGCGATGCGTGGTGAATTCGACTTTGTAGTGCGGAATGCCCGTTCCGCGAACGTATTCTTCGAAAAACCATTCCATAGAACGGCCACCTTCGAGATCCATCCTGGGAGTCATGACGGCTTCGACTTCTTTCTGGAATTGTGCAGTCGACAAAGGCTTTTGCGCATATTTGATGACCAGAGTACGTAGCAGACTGACGAAGCGCGCATCGGGATCGCGCGAGTTTGGCTCGCGAAGCATCTCGCGAAGCATGTGCAAGATCCAAGCGCCCTTGGAATAGACCACGGCGTCATAGGCATCCGGCGACTTGGACGAGGAAAGTCGCAAACCCATGGTGACGGGACCAATATCCCCGGGAGCAAGATCGGAATCGGGAGGTTTGGTCACCAAATGCTTGCGATAGCGGGAGAGCCAAGCGAAAAGGGTATGGTCCGGTAGCTTTTGTGAATCGGCGAAGAGCAGAGAAAGATAGACGGCAACGCCTTCGTCTATCCACTGGTCGCGATAATCGGACCAGCCAACCACATTGCCCCACCATTGGTGTACAACCTCGTGGACAGGGATAACGTCTGTGAAAGCTTCCTGGGAAGTAGAGCTAAGACCGACCCGCTGTTGTGCTTCTGGCGGCAAAAACGAAAACGTGGAGAGATACAGAAGGCCGGGCCACCCTTGGCCAAAGCTGCCAGGGATTTGAGATACCGCGAGACGGTGGAAGGGGAAAGGACCGTTGTACTTTTCAAAAAAAGTGATGGAGGAATTGACTTCACGTGCCAGGGAATTCAGCGCATCCGCGGGACTGGGAGGAGGCGGGGCCAAGACGCTCGGCGTGGGTATGCTCAGAGGGCTTCGCGGAATGGGATCAGGCTCGACGGCACGGCTTTCCAAACGGGAAAGGATAGCTTGCTCGAGTAGTTTGTTGGCGTAAACCTCGACAGTATGGTCGCCGGATGTCACGGAGGTGAATGCGTACTCGCCAAGATTGAAACCAGCTTCCGCGAAGGGCAGAGTGGACTTCCAATGGGCAACCATGAAATCACCCTCTTCGTGTTCGTCTGATTTTTCGCCAGTGGCGACAAGTCGAAGGTGTTTGGGCCAGCGGAAGGTGAGGTCGTAGGCTGCGAACTCCGAAGCGTCTCCGAAATGGGGATACCAGCTTTCGCGGGCACCGACGAAAAGCACGGAATTGCCATAATTCTCGATGACATTGCCCCGGTAATGAAAATGAAGAGTGAACGTGCTGCCCGCGTTGGCAGCGCGAGGAAGGAAGACGCAAAGAGTATCGTCTCCGCGGGCGCGCAGTTCTTGCTCGGTTAACCCCTCATTTTGAAAAAACAGTAGAGTTTCGCCGGAGGCAAGAGAGATGGCGTCGACTTTCAGGGAGCGGGCAAGTTGCACGAACAGAACGCTGTCACCGGTGGTGGAGGCGCGCAAATCAACAGAGGAATCGCCTTCGAGAGAGTTGTCCGGACGGATGGTCGTGTTGACCTGATAACGAAGGGCATGAAAGGGAAGCAGGGGAACGGTAAATCCGGGAAGGGCGTAGGAAGTCCAAACGTCGTAATAATTGACTTTGTTGACGGCGCGAGGCTGACCCAGCATGAAGTTTTCCCGCCGCGTGTCATCGAGGACAACATCAAAGGGGCCGGTGAGGATGCCGTCGATACCCGCATGGAAAAAGTGGCGGGGCGTGGCGGTATATTTTTCGAAAAGGATACGGAAAGAATGAGTAGGGTTGAAGCGCTCAAGCTGGGGAAGCCAGAGCGAGGCGAACGCGTCGTCGGGGGCGCATTGAACCGAGGAGCGGGTGAGCTGCCCGAGAAGATCCTGGGCGGTGTCGTTCGTAAAGCGAGCGTAGATGGAAACGAACTGCTGGTCGAGGACCGGAGTACCCAAGAAACGAGCCATTTGCTGCTTCTCGGCGGGATCGCGAGGCAGCGCGAGGGCATGGCCGACCCCGGAAAAAACGAAACCGGTAACACGGCCTTCGAATGGTTGAAAAAACACCAATTTCCCCCGTTCGAAAGAGAGGACCAGGTCACCCTCACGAATTTCGATGCGGTCTGCGGTGGAGAGAGTGTAGACGTGCTGGGAGTCAAGGCGGAGGCCGTTGAGTGCAGCAAGAAGGTCTCGGGGGGAAGAATCCGGGGCCGGAAACGCAGGGCGACAGAAAAAAAACAAAACGAACAGGGCGGAGCGGACGCGCATCTGTTCAGTGTAGTCACTTTCGGCATGGTCGGACAAGGTGGAGGAAGCCGCGTGCGTTCGGCGGATTAAGATAAAAGAATGGCGGGACCGAAGATTTGCTTGCGATTGCTGACAGTATTGGCAGGAGTACTGGTGTGCGCCGCGGCGTCGCTGGCGGACAAGATCGTGTTGAAGAACGGGCGTCAGATCGTGGCCTACAACGTAACGGAAGACGGGGATAAGGTTCGGTACGAAACAACAGCAGGGCAACTCTCCATCCCAAAAAGCATCGTGGACCACATTGAGAAAGGGCTGCCGCCAGTGATGGATTCACCCGCGGCGGCAGCCGCTAATCTGACTATGACCGCGCCGCCTATCGAAGCAACAGCGAACGCGGCAGAGATCGACCAAGCAGCCGTACATGACGGAGCCATCGACCGCGACTATATAGCGCGAGTGGAAGGCGAAGCCCACGGAGGAAACGCCAGAGCCAATGAGAAGGCGGCACTGGCCCACCACGCTGCGGCGCAGTTTGAATTGGCGCATGGAGACCTGGAACACGCGCTCAGCGACGAACGGACCGCGATTACGTTTCTGCCGGAACAGCCAGTGATGCTGATGAACGTGGCGTACCTGTATTTGAAGAAGAGCGAGTTTAAGCAGTCTGTGGACTATCTCGAGAGGGCGAAGCGAATTTCGGCAGACAACGCGGATGTTTATAAGCTGGAGGGTTGGGCGTATTACGGAATGAACCGTCCGGAACAAGCCGTGACGGAGTGGAAGAGGGCCCTGTCATTGAAGCCGGACGCGGAGACGCAGGCGGCACTGGACAAGGCACTCCGAGATAAAGAGGAAGAGGAGAACTACAAAGAGAACGAGAGCGCGCATTTTCAGTTGAAGTACAGCGGGACAGCGCAACCGGTGTTGGCGCACGAAGTTTTGCGCGTACTGGAAGATCACTATAGGACGATCGAGTCAGAGTTGAACTACACGCCGCCGGAACCGATTGGCGTGGTGCTGTACACGCAGGAGGGATTCGCGGACATCACGCGCGCGCCAAGCTGGGTCGGGGCGTTGAACGACGGAAGGATTCGCGTGCCAGTACAGGGACTAACGGGAGTGAACTCCGAATTGTCGCGGGTGTTAAAGCACGAGTTGACGCACAGTTTTATCCAGCAGAAAACCCGCGGGCGGGCGCCGACATGGATCCAGGAGGGCGTGGCGCAGTGGATGGAGGGCAAGAGAAGCGACGAGAACGCCGCGGTGCTGGTGCGGATTTACGAAGAAGGGCAGGCAGCCCCACTGGGAAAACTGGAAGGATCGTGGATGGGCTTGTCGGCAGATGTGGCGCGGTACGCCTATGCTTGGGCGCTGGCGAATGTGGAGTACATCGTGGAAACACAAGGAATGGGTGACGTGGAACGCATCTTGGATCGGATTGGAGAGGGCGCATCGGCGGAGAATGCGGTCAAGGAAGCGCTGCACGATGATTATGGCGACCTGATGAAATCGACTACGGAATATTTGAAGAAGAGCTATATCCGGTGAGAGCAGTTTCCAATCGATAGTTTCCCAGAAAGATTGATCCGCTGGGGTAATCGCTGGCGGGGATCAACAGAGCTGGATCGAGATGCCGCACTTACAGCGCTAAAGCTCTGTTCGATGGCGTTCCCAGCGCCTGCGCGCTGGGCTAACTTCTTCAGCGCCTCCGGTGCTTATGTCAGGAAGTGGCCAGGAGGGCCGCTAGTAGGGCAGCGCGCTGAGGCATGGTCTTGTAGTAGACAAACTCATGCGCGGAGTGCGCGCCATCGCCAACGGCGCCAAAGCCATCCAGTGTGGGAACGCCAAGAGCGGCGGTCAGGTTGCCGTCGGACGAGCCACCGGCAGCGGCTTCGCCGAGCGAAAGGCCCATTTGCTTTGCGAGGGACTTGGCGCGTGCGAAAAGCTCGGCGCTGTGTTTGCGTTCCAGCGGAGGGCGATCAAAGCCTCCTCGGATCTCGAGTTTGACGCCGCGACGAATGGGCTTGAGTGAACGGAAGCGCTTTTCCAACGCGCGCATATCGGCCAGGCGCCAGGCGCGGAGATCAAAATTGGCCTTGGCGGTATCCGGTATGACGTTGGTGCGCGTGCCACCATCGACGAGGTCCGCGTTGACAGTAACGCCGTGACGAGGGTCGTTCCACTTCTCGATGCGAGCGATCTGTGCCGCGAGTTCATGAATCGCATTGATACCTTGATCTGGGTCGAGACCGGCGTGAGCGGCGCGTCCGTGGACCATCACTTTGGCTTCTCCGACACCTTTGCGCGATGTCTTGACCAATCCCCGAGGCCCTAGCGAGGGCTCCAGGACAAAGACACCGTCACTGCGACGCGCTTCCCCTTCAATGAGTTTTCGGGAGGACTCGCTGCCGATCTCTTCGTCGGATGTCCAGAGAAAGACCAGACGCTTGGACACGGTCGTTTTCAATTCCTGCAAAGCTTCCAGCGCAAAGAGCGCCTGGACGATGCCGGCTTTCATGTCGAAGGTGCCGGGACCGTAAGCCTTGTTGCCCACGATGCGGTAGGGCATTTTGGAGAGGGTGCCCGTGGGGTAGACCGTGTCGTAGTGACCGAGGACAAGGATCTGCGAACGTGGCGGAGACGAAAGAGGAGTCCAGACCGCGCGGATGTGATCGCCGCGGTGTCGTTGTTGAATGACCTGGACGAGAGTTCCACGGAGCAGCCATTCGTCCGCGAGAAAACCGGCGCAGCGGTCGGCGTGGTTTTTCTCCAGGCTGGGAGATTCGATCAAGGTGAGCTGGCGCAGAGTGTCCATCATCCGCGGGAGGCGTTTGCGAAGGTGGGCGAGGAGCGTTTTGGGAAGCGCTTGCTGGGTCATGATAGGAGATGGTAGCAACGCCAGTGGTAGCGGGCAACCGTTCAACAAATGAGAGGCCGATCAAAAGGGCAACCATGTGAAGAAGATAGGCTGTGCTAGGCGGCGGGTTTGCTTATAATAGTAAGTTTGCGATATATGAAGGGCGTGCTGCCGAATGAGGATGTGTGGCACAGGAGCGGGAATGCAACTGGACATTAATGAAATACAGAAGTTTTTGCCGCATCGGTACCCGTTTCTGCTGATCGATAAAGTGGTGGAGATGGAGCGCTACAAGCGCATCGTAGCGATCAAGAATGTCTCCATCAACGAAGCCTTTTTCCAGGGACATTTTCCGGGCAAGCCGGTGATGCCGGGAGTGCTGATTCTGGAATCGATGGCGCAAGCGGGAGGATTGTTGCTGTTGCAGGAAATTCCGGACCGCGATCAGAAGTTGCTGTATCTGGCTTCGATGAACGACGTGAAGTTCCGCCGGCCGGTGCTGCCAGGGGACCAATTGCGAGTAGAAGTGAACATCCTGGCTTGGAAGGGCGACCTGTGCAAAATCCAGGCGAAAGCATTCGTGGAAGAGAACCTGGCGACTGAGGCGACACTGATGTGCGTGATGGTGGACCGCGACCGCGACGATGACGCCGGAAAATGAGCACAGGAAAAATACACGCGCAAGCCGTTGTGTCACCTGCGGCGAAACTTGGTACCGGAGTGGAAGTAGGGGCGTTCGCGGTGGTGGGACCCGACGTGGAACTCGGCGAAGGTTGCGTGGTTCACTCCCATGCCGTGATTAACGGGCCTTCGAAATTTGGCGCGCGAAATGTGTTCCATCCCTTCTGTGTGATTGGAGGCGACCCGCAAGACTATACATTTCGCGGAGAGCACGTGGAGTTGCTGGTCGGGGATGGAAATATTTTTCGTGAACACGTGACCATTAGCCGGGGAACGAAAAAAGGCGGCGCGGTCACGCGGGTGGGAGACGATAATTTCTTTTTGTCCTACTCGCATGTCGGGCATGATTGCCAGGTGGGAAACGGTACGCTGTTTGTGAACGGAGCGACCCTGGCGGGACACGTCACCGTGCAGGATTTTGTGACGATCGGCGCGTTCTCTCCGGTCCACCAGTTTTGCCGGCTGGGGAAATACGCGTATATCGGGGCGTCCACCGTGATCACGCAAGACGTGCTGCCGTTTTCGCTGATCGTCACGGAACGCGAAACCAGGTGCTTTGGAGCCAACACCATCGGACTGGAAAGGAAGGGATTTTCGCCCGAACGCATTCAGGCACTGCAGCGAGCGTTCAAGATCTTACTGCGGTCGAAGAAGAACACCACCCAGGCGCTAGAAGACATGCGGAAGACACTGGGAGATTCCGCCGACGCGCAAGAAATGATTACCTTCGTGGAAAAGGCGGAGCGTGGGATCGTGAAGTAGCTGAGCCGTGAATTCATGCCCGAAGCATTAAACAGCACAGCAGGATGGGGATTGATTGCGGGAAACGGACGCTTTCCGTTTCTGGTGCTGGAAGGGGCGCGCAGCCAAGGCATCGAAATGGCGGTAATCGCCCTGAAAGAGGAAGCTTCACCGGAACTGCAGAACGTGGCGAAGCGGCTGCACTGGGTGAGTTTGGGCGAATTGAGCAAGGCCATATCGCTGATGCAGCAAGAGGGCGTGAAGCAAGCGGTGATGGCCGGCCAGGTGAAGCACAATAAGATTTTCAGTGCGATCCGGCCGGATTGGAAATTGGCGAAGCTACTGTTCTCGCTGCCAAGAAAGAACACGGATTCGCTGATCGGAGCGGTAGCGAAGGTGCTCGAAGAGGAAGGGATTCAGTTGGTAGATTCGACGATGTTTCTGAAACCGTTGCTGCCCGATCCCGGAGTGCTGACGCAGCGTGCGCCGGACGAGCACGAAGCGGTGGACATAGCCTATGGCTTGAGTGTCGCACGGCACATCGCCGCGATGGACATTGGACAAACGGTGGTGGTTGCTGATCGCGCGTGCGTGGCGGTCGAAGCGATGGAAGGAACCGACGAAACCATCACCCGTGCGGCGCGATTTGCGGAAGGCAAGCCTCTGGTGGTGGTAAAGGTCAGCAAGCCGAAACAGGACATGCGCTTCGACGTACCCGTTGTCGGATTGCCCACCGTCGAAGCTATGAAGAAGGCCGGGGCCACGGCATTAGCCATCGATGCAGCACGGACGTTGTTGTTTGACCGCGAACAGTTGATCGAATTGGCAAACGCCGCGGGCATCACGATCCAAGCAGTTCCATTCATGAAGGACACGGAACCAATCGGTGATTCCCAGGGAATGAATAACGAATGAGCGCAAGCACGGGTGTGGGCATACGCAAGATTCGCGTGGCGGTGGTCGGGTGTGGAGAGTTTGGGAGCAATCACGCGCGGGTGTATCGCGAATTGGAAAACGTGGAACTGGCGGGAGTGTTCGACCAGGACGCGAAACGAGCAGGAAAAATTGCGCAAGAATTTCAGACCCGGGCGTTCTCTAGTCTGGGAGAACTGCGCGGCGCCGTGGATGCGACGAGTGTGGCGGTGCCAACGGTGGCGCACCGCGATGTTGGCTGCGCTTTGATGGAGATGGGAATCGACGTGCTGGTGGAGAAGCCCATGGCGCGCACGGTTGCGGAGGCCGACGAACTGATCGCCGTGGCCAAGCGGAAGGCATGTATTCTGCAAGTCGGACACGTGGAGCGGTTCAATCCGGCAGTTCGAGCAGTGGAGCCGGTGGTCAACCGGCCGTTGTTCTTTGAAGTGCACAGGTTGGGAGTATTCACCCCACGAAGCCTGGATGTAGACGTAATCTACGACTTGATGATTCACGACCTGGATATTCTGCTGGCGATGGTGAACGAACCTGTGGAGGAAGTGCGAGCGGTGGGCATACCGGTGCTGACGGATAAAGTGGACATCGCACACGCGCGACTGGAGTTTGCGGGCGGAGCCGTGGCCAATTTAACGGCGAGCCGGGTTTCGACCGAGCGTGTGCGCAAGATGAGATTTTTTCAGCAACATGAATATATTTCGCTGGACTATGCAAGGCGAGATGCGTTGCGAGTGGGAGTGGAGCGACCGGGTCCGCAGCCGGAATTCGGATTCGAGAAACTGCCTGCGCCGGAAACGGAACCCCTGCGCGCGGAATTGGAAGCGTTTGTGGAAGCAGTGAAAACCCGCGTGGCTCCGAAGACGGATGGTGCGGCCGGACGAGCGGCGCTGGAACTGGCGAGCCGTGTGATGGAAAGCATCCGGGAACACAGCGCACGCGTCAAACCAGTAGCACCAAGTGTGTCTGCAGAAGGGAATCGATGATCCCAAGGACTCTAGTGCCTCGGGGTGCGCGTCCTCCAGCCGCCGACGAGCCGACAACGCGCAGGCGTCCCACGTCATTAGACGAACGGACCCTGGTGCCCTCAACTCTGCCGATCGTGCCGCTCGACGGACACTCGACAATCCCGAGCAATTTGCCGCTGGAAGCGATTGCGACGCGCGTTGTGGTGCCGCGGGACATCAATATTGAGGCGGTACAAAGGCCGGACGAATCCAGCCTGCCTGCCCAACCAACGGACATGGACGAGCGGATCACGGTTCCGCAGGGCGCTGCGCCGCTGGAGGTGCCGCCGGAAATCGTGCCGGTGTCGGAAGATCTGGTCCAGCCGGACATTATCCAGACGGGGGAATTGTCGTTCCTGCCGTCGGAACAACAGCAGAAGAGACCCGTTGGGGAGATGATTGTTGCGATTGCTTCGCTGCTGCTGAATTTGCTGTTTGTCGTGGCGATGGTACAAGTGCTGGCTTATCGGTCCCGGTCGCACGAGGAAGAAGAAATTGGGCGAAAGCAGATTTCGGTGTTGCTGCCGCCGGGCGCGCTGGAATCCCTGAAGCCTTCGGCTCCGCCGGCTCCGCGTCCCACCGTGAAGGTGGATCCTCGAGAGATTCGAAAGATTGCACCAACAATCACACCGCCGCCCGTGCAACCACCAGCGCCGCAACCGGAACCACCAAAGAAGGAATTGCCGAGCGCGCCGATGCCTAAGCCTAACGCCATTGCACCCCCAACGCCGCCGAAGCCGGCTGACGGGAACAAAGGCGATCTGCCCAAGTCGCCAGTGAAGCTGGAAACACCGAACATGCCAGTGCCACAGAGCGGCCTGATATTACCGAAGACGACTTCGCCGGGTGACACGATTCGCGATGCGGCGCGCGCGGCGGGAAAAATGAATACGCCGGCGCCGATCGGCGGGAGCGGCCAGTTGCCGGGTGGATCGCGCGGTGGAGGGGGAAGTGGGCACGGGACTGCGGGCGCCGGTATCCAGATGCTCACGGACACCGAGGGAGTGAACTTCGATGACTACCTTCGGCGCGTGTACATCACGGTGAAGCAGAACTGGTTTGCGGTGATGCCCGCTTCGGTGCAACTTGGAGATCAGGGCGTGGTTTCACTGCAATTCAAGATTATGAGAGATGGAAGCGTGCCGGACGGGGATCCGCAACGAGTGTTTGGCTCGGGCAAGGAACCATTGGATCGCGCTGCGGTGTCGTCGATTCGTGCGTCGAATCCCTTCCCAACGCTGCCCGCGCAGTTTAAGGGGCCGTACATCGAATTACGGTTCACGTATTACTACAATATGCCGATTCCCTCGAATTAGAAACGCCATGAAAATCGCGCGCCAACAAGTGCTGGGCAGCCTGCTGCTGGCGCTGATTGTTTTGATTATCCTGCTGATCCGGGCGTGGCCTGTTTTATTCCACAAATGAACGCGCCGATCGAATTGCCGCTGGTGGTCATCGTAGGGCCGACCGCTTCGGGCAAATCCACACTTGGTGTATGGCTCGCGGAGCGACTGGACGGCGAGGTGATTGCCTGCGATTCGACGCAGTTATATTGCGGTTTTGATATTGGCACGGCCAAGCCTGCTCTGAAGGAACGGCGCGGCGTGCCACATCACCTGCTGGATGTGTTGGACGGGAAGGAAGAATCAACCGCGGGCGGATACCGGGAATTGGCGCTTGCGGTGTTGCGCGATCTTCGCGCCCGTAAGAGGCTACCGATTCTTACCGTGGGAACAGGATTGTACCTGCGCGCGTTGCTGGAAGGATTGGCGGATCTCCCGCAACGCTCGGAGGAATTGAGGGAAAGATTGTGGGCCAGCGCAGAAGAGCATGGGGTCGGTTATTTGCACCGTATCGTAGAGAGGCTCGATCCAGAATCGGCCGGGAAGATTGCGCCGGCGGACGAACAAAAACTGATTCGCACGATTGAAGTGTGTCTGTTGACGAGGAAACCGCTGGCCGAAGTGCATCGAAGCGGGCGTAAGCCTTTGGAAGGCTGGCGACCGGTGAAGATTGGATTGATGCCCCCGCGGGAAGCGCTGTACCAGCGCGTGCATGCACGGACGGAGGCGATGCTGGCGGGAGGATGGCTGGAGGAAGTGCGTCGGCTGATGGCGAGCGGCGTGCCGGAGAGCGCCAAAGCGTTTGACTTTATCGGCTACCGGGAATTGCGAAAGGTACTGCGCGGAGAAATGAATCTGGAACAAGCGAGTGCGGCAATTCAGCAAGCGACACGCCGCTATGCGAAGCGGCAGATGACATGGTTTCGGCGCGAAAAGGGAGTGCATTGGCTGGCAGGTTTTGGGGATGAGCCAAAGATCCAGCAAGAGGCCAAGGAAATTGTCAGCCCGCAGCTAGGCGCGCCGGTAACTGGCGCAAGGGGAATCGACGTATAATCAGGTTGATGAAGAAAGTTCTAGCCACGCAACGCGGAGTTAGCGCCCGACGGCAGTCCTGACCCTTCCATGAAAACACAGCACGATACAACCGTTTCAGAGCGCGCTTTGCTGGTGGGCGTGGGCTGGAAACGCGCGCCGCGATTTCCCGGTATGCCCGTTGGAGGGCAGGGACGCGAATCGCTAGCGGAGTTAGTTGAACTGGCTCGCAGCGCGGGCGCGGAAATCACTGGCACGCTTTTTCAGTTGCGGGACGCCGCCGACCCGGCAACGTTGGTTGGGCGAGGAAAACTGGATGAAATCCGCGCCGAGGCGACGGCGCGCCATGCGCCATTGATTATTTTCGACAGCGAGCTCACGCCGGTGCAGCAACGAAACATTGAAGAAGCGACCGAACGGCGGGTGATTGACCGTACGCAGTTGATCCTGGATATTTTTGCGAAACACGCAAGGAGCCGCGAGGGACAGTTGCAAGTGGAACTGGCGCAACTGAACTACATGCTACCGCGGCTGACCGGCAAAGGCACGGCCATGTCCCGGTTGGGAGGCAAGAGCGGCGGAGGCGGCGCGGGCGGGGCGGGAGGTGGGGCGGGGCGGATTGGCGTACGCGGCCCTGGCGAAAAGAAATTAGAGACGGACCGGCGGCGCATCCGGGATCGCGTACGGAAAATTCAGGACAGTATCGACGAGGTGAGGCAGCAGCGAGCGCTAAGAAGAGAAGCGCGAAACGCGGTGCCGCTCGGAACCGTTTCGCTGGTGGGGTACACGAACGCCGGGAAATCCACATTGTTTAATGCGCTGAGCCGGGCAGAAGTGCTGGTTTCCTCGAGGATGTTCGCGACGTTGGATCCAACGATCCGGGCGCTGCGCCTGCCCTCGAACCGCAGAATTCTGGTGTCCGACACCGTGGGGTTCATCCGGGCGCTTCCGAAAGGACTGCTGACCGCGTTTCGCGCCACGCTGGAAGAAGTGCAGGAGTCCGCTCTAATCCTGCAGGTGAGTGACATCTCCAATCCGTATCACGATGAGTTGGAGGAGGAAGTGGAAAAAATCCTGGGTGCGCTTGGCGTGATGGAGCGGCCGAGGCTTCGCGTGTTCAATAAGATCGACCGGCTGACGCCGGAGCAACGGGAGGAATTCGCGGCAGCGTGGTCTCGTACGAAGGATGGAGAGGAGCCACCCGTCTTCGTTTCCGCACTGACGGGCGAAGGACTCGATGAATTGTTGCGGCGAATCGATGCAGCGCTGCCCGTTGACCCGGTGTTGAAGCTATCGCTGCACATGCCGCTCACGGAAGGACGCTCGCTAGCCTTGATTCACGCGCTGGGCCGTGTGCTGCACTCGCAGGTAATTGATTCGCACATGGACCTGGAAGCGGAAGTTCCGGAGACGGTTGCGCGGCGGCTGAAACTGAAGGATTTTCAGGCGAAGGAAACATTACGGTCTTCGCCTTCGTATCGATAGTTAGGAGGCAAGGAACATGGCTGCCTTTTTCCTGTGGTGCATCCTGTTGGTGGTGAGTTGGCCCCTGGCGTTGCTGGCTCTGGTGCTCTACCCGTTTGTGTGGTTGTTGCTGTTGCCATTCCGGATTATGGGGATCGCGGTTCATGGCGTGTTTGAGTTGCTGCGGGCCATTTTGTTTCTGCCCGTGCGCATTTTGCGCGGTCCGCACGCCATCTGAGCTTGTGAGGAAAACAGGTTTAGTAACTTCCGAGTAAATCAAGAAAAAAAGCCCTGATATAAATGAAATGTGACAACAGACGAGCGCAAAACGGGGTGTCTGTGATGGCGACGCGCTTGTGGAAAACACTGTGGAAACCTTAGGCAAGAGAACGGAATGACGACTTAGGCCTTGCCGACGGCAGCTGCCCCGGACCTGACGTAGCTTCTGTAACTTCAAGTAAATAAGCACGTTATATATATCGTGACGCTGGGATCGTCACTGCGCGCTCTGCGGTTTGTACCCCTGTGGATTCTGGGATTTGCACAGATTTGCAGCACGGGTGTTACGAAAGAGTACTGCAAATAACTTCCCTAAGGTGTTGCCTTGAGTTACTGGGGAGTACCGCAACACGCGGTCGTTGGCCACGTTGACGCTTGGGATTACGGAGACTATAGTGAGCCAAGCGCCAAAAGAAGGAGCCAAAACAACCCCCAGTCCGCGCCTTTATGAACCTCCCGAACGCATTGACGCTGTTGCGGATATTCATCGTACCCGTACTGATCGTAGTGCTCTTGACTCGCACTCCGAACGTAGAACTCGCCGGCTTCCCGATGCACTTTGAGTTCTGGGGCGTCTTGATCTTATTGATCGCGGCGGCAACGGATTGGGCGGACGGCTATTTTGCGCGGCGCAATGCGCAAGTGACCACGCTGGGGATTTTGCTGGATCCCATTGCCGACAAGCTTTTGATCTGCGCGGCGTTCATATCGCTGGTGGACATGCACCTGGCGAAAGCGTGGATGGTGGTTATCATCATTGGACGCGAATTGGTGATTCTCGGATTGCGGAATATTGCCTCGGCGGAAGGATTCACGATCGCTGCCTCGACGCTGGGCAAAACCAAAATGGTGTTGCAAGTTTGTGCCGCGGCCGTGCTGATCTACGGGGCGAGCCATACATCGTTACGCACCTTGGGGCTAGCGCTGCTCTGGCTGGTGGTGATCAGCGCGCTGGTGTCCGCCGCGCAGTATTTCTACAGGTTCTGGAGTCAACTGGATGACCGCGTCAAGCAACGACGTAAACTGAACGTGTTGGAAGTACAAAAGAAGCCGCAGGATGCAGTCCCTCTCTGAGACCGACCGCAAAAGCATCCTGGAGTTAGCGCGCCAGGCAGTGGTGGAAGCTGTTCTCCGACGCAAGTTACTGGAAGAAATTCCGAAGACACCGGTATTTGAACCACGCTGCGGGGTATTTGTGACGTTGCACGTGGGAGGGAAGCTGCGCGGCTGCATCGGCGTGATCGAAGCAAAGGAGCGGCTAGGAGAGAGTATCGTCCGATGCGCGGCGGGGGCGGCGCTGGAGGACCCGCGGTTCCACCCGATGGAACCGCAAGAACTGCCTGGCATGGAAATTGAGGTTTCGCTGCTGTCGCCCTTGCAACGGATTCGACCCGAAGACGTTGAAATTGGAAAGCATGGACTGCTGGTGGAAGAAGGAATCCGGAGAGGTCTGCTGTTGCCACAAGTGGCCGTGGAACATCATCTGGGAAAAGAACAGTTTCTGAGGGAAACCTGCCATAAAGCAGGATTGTCGCTGGACGCCTGGAAAGAGGCGGACACACGTATTTACGGATTCACCTGCGAAATCATCCAGGAAGAGAAACAGTGAGAGCGGAAAGAAAAAGCCCGCGCCTGGAGCTCAGACGCGGGCGGGGAAGCCAACAAGTTGTGAGCGTTACTCGACTTCGGCATAATCTCCCGCATACATATCGATGCGGCTGTAGGTGATGAAAACCGTCGAGGAATTTGGGCTGACGTTAACCACGATGCCTTCGCCCATCACTTCCCTGGGCAGATCGTTCCATTTATAAGCCACTGGAGTGCTGCCGAAACCATACATCTTGTACTGGTAATCGTCGTAATAATGAGCCGTTTGGGCATTGCCGCCCTGATAGCGGAACACGCGCATATAATCGCCGACATTTACACCTTGGTTGGTGCCAAGATTGACGTACACGGTGTGGAATTTTCCATAGACTTGACTGAAATCTTTGCCGACCACAAGCATGCCCACGGATTTCCCACTGACGGGGGCGAAGCGGTCAAACTGATCGGCAGGCTTGTAAGGCGGAGAAGGCCGTTCCTGCCAGGGCCGAATCAAATCGCCGCGCTGGAGATAACCGCAAGAAAAGGTAATTTCTGCGGTGGAAACGTTGGGCTGAACGTTGACGACTTTGAGTTGGCCAACGTCCTTGTAGAAAGTGCCCATTGCTTTCATGAGCTTGTCTTGCCATTTGAACCACTGGACATCGATGGGATCCTTCTCCGGGCGAAAGACGGAGTAACGATCACCGACATGAACACCCTGGCTGGAGCCTTTACTGATATAAACGTAGTCGCGAAGACTGAAGGCAATCTTCGAGTTGGACTCCTCGCCGGAGATAACGCGAGAGTCGTCGCCGCCCAGGTCGGTGGTCACGAAATTCGAGCAATATACGGCGGCATAATCCGGGGAGGTGGCGCCGGTGACGGGCTGCGTGGAAGCGACTGTTTGTGACTGCGGGTTGCTCTGCGTCCAGGCGCTCGCACCTGCCAGTAACATGCCGAGACCCATACCTGCTGCAATTGCGCGCATTAGAACACTCCTTCGAGTCACGCCAAAAAGGGCCGTGCGGGGACTTGCATACTTGAAACTAACAAGGGCATCGGGGCGCGTCAACAGATTGGATGGGGCGACTTTACACTTTAGGTAAGACGTGCTACAAGCCGTATTTTCAATGGATTGGAGCGATTTCCGCGTATGAGCGTGTTCGGTCAAGGGGTGCGGAGGGTCTGTGCGGTTGTGGCCACGCCGAGCGCGCGGGAATTCCGCCGGATGGTGCGGGTGGCTCTGCAGGAAACACTGACGGTGGAATTGCGGCTGGACTGGTTGGCCAACGATCGCGAGCGGCGGAAGGCTCTGGAATGGCTAAAGCGGCTCGCTCGAAAGAAGGCTGTTTTCCTGGCCACCTGCCGGAGGCGCGGCGGAGGGGGGGAATTTTCAGGTAGCGCGGAGCAGGAATTGTTCTGGTTACGGAAGGCGAAGGAAGCAGGGTGTGTATGGTGCGATTTGGAAGTCGAGACGCTGCGAGAATTGCCCGGGAAAACCGCGGACGGATGTGAATTGCCGCCCAAGGTGCTGCTGTCGATTCACGATTTCCGGCAGACACCGAAGGGACTTGGAAGGGTGAAGATTGCGGCGCGCGGCCGGGTCGCGGCGGTGAAAGTGGCGGCGATGTCCTTGCGGTTGTCGGACAGCACGCGCCTGCTGCGACTGGCTCACGGAACAAGAAACATGGTGGCCGTGCCTATGGGTGAGATTGGCCTGCCCGCACGGATTTTGGCGTTGCGTGAGGGCAGCGCGCTGCTTTATGCGCCCGTAGGGGCGGCGACGGCACCGGGACAAGTGGGCTTGCGCGATCTGCTGCAATTGTACCGGGCGCACGAGCTCACGCAGAAGACGCGGGTGTACGGAGTAATCGGTAATCCGGTGGGCCATTCGCTGTCGCCGCTGATGCACAACACTGGCTATGTGGCCGCAAGGAAGGATGCGGTGTTCCTCCCGTTTCTGGTGGAGGACCTGGGAGAGTTCTTGGAGGTGCGGCGCGAATTTGGCGTGGCCGGCTTCAGTGTGACCATACCGCACAAGCAGAAGATTTTCGATTATCTGGATGAATGCGAGCCGCTGGCAGAAGAGATTGGCGCGGTGAATACCGTGACGGTGCGCCACAACGGGAAATTAGCTGGGAGCAATACGGACTATGTGGGCGTACTCAGGGCGTTGGCAGGGAAGCTGAAATTAAAAGACAGCCGCATTCTGATTTTTGGCGCAGGCGGCGGGGCGCGAGCTGCGGCATTCGCGGTGGCCAAAGCTGGCGCGCAGGTGCTGGTATGTGCACGACGAGAGCAAGCGGCGAAGGAGTTAGCGCGGGCGGTGCATGGCGGTGTGTTAAGGCGTGCAGCGCTGCGAAAAGAAAAATTTGACGCGATCGTGAATACCACGCCGGTGGGCATGCATCCTCACGAGAGGAACTCGCCATTGGCTGCGGCCGAGCTGAATTGTGGGCTGGTGATGGACCTGATCTACCGGCCGTTGCAGACGAAGCTGCTTCGGTTGGCGGCCGCGCGAGGAATCAAGACGGTGTCCGGCGTGGATATGTTCCTGGCACAGGGAATCGCGCAATGGGAGTTGTGGATGGGCAGTCGCGCGCCAGAAGCAGCCATGCGCAGCGCAATCCTGAAGGCGCTACACTGTGAGTAGGTGAGGCGCGAGCCCCGTCAGCACTTTCCAGCTGACGGCTTAATCGAGTCTGGATTACTTTGTTTCTGAGTCCCTTTGCGTTTCTGTACCGCTTGTCGCAGGAGATACTCAACCTGGCCATTCACACTACGCAACTCGTCCTGCGCCCAAGCCTCCAGCTCAGCCCATAACTTTGGGTCAATACGAAGTAGAAAAGGCTTTCGATCCATCAGTCTGGCCGTTCAGTTGTAAAGTGTGCCGGTATTCAGCACTGGATGAACCTCGGACTCACCACACAGCACGACCATGAGATTGCTGACCATGGCGGCCTTGCGCTCGTCGTCAAGCACCAACACGTGCTTTTCGGCTAATTCCTTAAGTGCCATGTCAACCATGCTGACCGCACCTTGAACAATCTTCTGTCGCGCGGCTATGACGGCTTCGGCTTGGTGGCGGCGGAGCATCGCCTGGGCGATTTCAGGTGCGTACGCCAGATGGGTCAACCGCGCCTCATCTACCACGACGCCAGCCTTGGCCAATCGTTCCTGTAGCTCGGCGCGCAGAGCCTGGGAGACTTCCTCAACACCACTGCGCAGGGTGATTTCATTTTCTTCCCCATAATCGTATGAGTACAGGCTTGCCAAATGACGCAGCGCCGATTCGCTTTGCGTCGGAACGTAATTTTCGTAGTTGTCGACGTCAAACATTGCTTGCGCCGTATCCTCGACCCGCCAAACCACAACAGCGGCGATTTCAATCGGATTGCCACGCTTGTCATTCACTTTCAATTTGTCGCCGTTGAGCGTGCGAGCCCGCAGTGACATTTTGTTCCGGCCCAAAGTTTGCCGTGAACCAGCAGCAGGGACCATCTTGGCGCCTGCCTGCTTGTTTTGCATCTCGGAACCGACCGTGAAAGTCCCGATGTGCAGGGAACCGTTCGTGTAGAACGGATTTCCCCAATGAAACCCGCTTGTGCGAACTGTGCCCTTATAGTCTCCGAAGAGCACGAGGACTCGAGCTTCATTCGGTTGCAAGGTGAAGAAGCCTTTCAATAGGATGACGCAGACCACAAGACCCAGGGAAGCAGCCACAATGAGTACCGCGCGCACCTGCCCCGTGACGAAAGCTTCGTCCCCGATGGAAAAAATCAACAATGCAAGATCAGCTAAAAGAAGTGCGACCACTATAGGCAGCATTACCCAACCGTTTTGGACAAGCACCACGCGCTCCGCATTTGCCACAGCTTGTTTAGTATTCATTGCCATTTCTCCTCCCTGACCCTACGGCACCGTGAATATCATAATGATATCACTATGATACCGCAGACGCCAGGACCCATTATCGGGGGAAGATCACTGCCGATCCCGTGTTCGAATACGAGTGCATCAGCTAGGGCGATCAACGCTCATCGCCAAGCGCCTTCCCCACATCAACTTCCGTGAGCCAGTCGGGATATACTTTGAGGTCTTGAGAAGCGCTCGAAAGTGAACTGATGATCCAACCTTCGTTTGGGGAATTTCAGAAACTGGCAAAACAGGGAAATTTGATCCCCGTCTACGACGTGTTCTCCGCGGATTTGCTGACGCCGGTGAGCGCGTATCTGCGCCTGGCGCAAGGGGCCCGGTATTCCTTCCTGCTGGAGAGCGTCGAGGGTGGCGAAAAGATTGCGCGGTACACGTTTGCGGGAGCTCACCCGGAAGAGGTGTTCCGCTATGCCGGTGGGGCGTGCGTTCTGGAAAGCCGCAACCGGATGATCTGGGAAGAGCGCGACCCGATTTCGTTTTTGCGCGAACACATGGCGAAGTTTCAGCCGGTGCGCGTGCCAGGATTGCCGCCGTTGGTGGCGGGTGCGATCGGCTACTTCAGTTATGACATGGTGCGGCTGATCGAGCGCCTGCCGAAGCGGCTGCGCGACGATATCGGATTGTATGATGCGATGCTGATGTTCTTTCGCGGCCTGATTGCCTTCGATCACGTGCAGCACCGGCTGTGGATTGTTCGCAATGTCTACACCGAGGGGCCTGGCACCTTGCGGACGAAGTATAACGATGCAGTGAAAGAGATTCGCCGGACCCGGGAATTGCTGGAAGCTCCTGTTGAAGGGGAACAGCCACCGAAAGCGACCAAGAGGACAGCGCGCGCGCCGAAGGTAAATTCTAATTTTCGACGCAGCGAGTATATGCGTGCCGTGCGTAAGGCGCAGCAATACATTCGAGCGGGTGATATCTTCCAGGCGGTGATCAGCCAGCGATTTGCCGCGAAAACGCAGGCTGAGCCATTTGACGTCTACCGGGAACTGCGCGCCCTGAATCCCTCGCCGTATCTTTTCTACCTGCAATTGAACGATGTGTACGTGGTGGGCAGTTCGCCGGAAATGCTTGTCAAGGTGCAGGGGAAGGATGTGTTTTACCGGCCAATCGCAGGGACCCGTTGGCGGGGGAAAGACGACGCCGAAGACCTTTGCCTCGAACGCGAGATGCTGGCCAGCGAGAAGGAGCGCGCCGAGCACATCATGCTGGTGGATCTGGGTAGAAACGATCTGGGGCGAGTGTGCGAATACGGCAGCGTGAAAGTGGAAAAGCTGATGACCGTGGAGCGGTATTCGCACGTGATGCATCTGGTGTCTAGCTTGCGTGGTAGATTGCGCGAGGATGTGGACTGTTTTGATGCGCTGATGTCCTGTTTTCCGGCCGGCACCGTGTCGGGCGCGCCGAAGGTACGGGCGATGGAAATTATCGAGGAATTGGAAAGGACGCGGCGAGGAATTTACGCGGGAGGGATTCTTTATTTGGATTTCGCGGGGAATCTGGATTCGTGCATCGCGCTGCGAACCATGATTATCAAAAACGGAGTGGCGCATGTCCAGGCCGGCGGAGGGGTAGTGGCGGATTCAACGCCAACTGGAGAATTCGACGAATCGGTGAATAAGTCGAAAGCGCTGCTGCGGGCGCTGGAAACCGCGCACACGGCGAAGAAAGGCAAGGAAGCGAGGCGCAAGGCGTGATCCTGCTGCTGGATAACTACGATTCGTTCACCTACAACCTGGCGCAATATCTGGGCGAATTGGGTTGCGCGCTGGAAGTGCACCGCAACGACAAGATTTCGGTGGAAGAAATCGTGCGGCGCAAGCCAGAACGCATCGTGATTTCTCCCGGGCCGTGTACACCGCGGGAAGCGGGCATTTCGGTTGAGCTCATCGAGAAGCTGGCGGGGGAATTCCCGATTCTGGGAGTCTGCTTGGGGCATCAGGCGATTGGCGCGGCGTTCGGCGCGAAAATTGTGCGAGCACCGAAACTATTTCACGGCAAAACGAGCGAAATCGAGCACGATGGGAAAGGCATCTTCCGATTGGTGCCAAATCCACTGACCGCGACGCGGTACCACTCGCTGATTGTGGAGCGGAAGTCGCTCCCGCGTGAATTGCAGATCAGCGCGGAGACGCGAGACGGGATCATCATGGGGCTGCGACACCGGAAGTACAAAGTCGAAGGAGTGCAGTTCCATCCGGAATCGGTGCTCACGGAATCGGGCAAGCAGATCTTGAAGAATTTTCTGGAGCTCTAGGTCTGGAGTCTTAAAATGCGGCCAGTCGGGGGCTGCGCTTGATTTCATGCGTTGAGATCCGTCGTCGCGCCTGCCTGCGACGAGCAGGCAAAAGGCGGCTCCTCAGGATGACAGATGGTATGAGGAAGGCGGATTTGCCGGGCCGAAGCCGAGAGAGTTGTGCTAACGAATAGGTAATAGCGACGTAAAATAGGAGTACGATATTAGATAATGTTATATATTGACCCAATAGTTAAATAAGCGTATTCTGGCTTCCAAGGGTTAGTCGCCCTCCATCGCTCCAGCCCTTGGAGGTTCCACATGCGATACTTCCGCTCGATTTTGGCAGTAGTGCTTGGTTCTTCTCTTTTGTTTTGGGGCACTCCTCCGGCACCGGCGGCACATTCTGCGATAGGCATTTTGACGCTGGCGACTCACGCGCATCTCAACGAGGCGATGGCGTTTCCGGGGCTGTCAGTGTTCGAGGGCGAACGCCTCTCGACGGACGGCGAAGGAAGGCTGGGCGTTCGTGCCGGTCACTCAATCCTGACACTGGGCCCAAAGACCGAAGTTGAATTAGTATCCATTAATGGCGGGCTCCATGTAGACATGAGCGTTGGCGCCCTGCATTTTTCTGGTGCAGAGAATGAAATCGTGGAAGTACATGCTGAGGACGCTATCCTGGGGCCGGCGAGCACGCGACCGACGCAAGGGACGGTCATCATTGTCAGTTCGAAGGTTCTGCAGATTACGACCGAACGCGGGAGCTTGAACTTCAGCTATCACGGGGAATTTCGGAATTTGCCGGAGGGGAAGACGTATCAAATTTATCTGGATGCTCCGGGCGAACCGCAGGAAGGCATCGGGGCGGGCGTGGAGAAGGCTGGCGTCGCCACGAAGGTCACCTACTTCATCGTGAGTGCGGGAGTTGCCGGGACCATCGCGTGGGGCGTTCACAATGCGCTCAAGTCGGAAAATCTGCCCATCAGTCCGGCAAAGCCATAAGGCCCCTTCACAACTCTTCACAATCGAATTGTCTCGCAAAACAATTAGCGCTCTGTATTGGCGAAAGCTCTGAGTTGGTCAAGCTTTGCGAGTGCCTTGCCGGAAGAAAGCGCTCGGGAAGCCACAGCCGCCGCCTCCTGAAAATTGTCGGCGATGCCGGTGACTACAAGGGCTGCAGCGGAATTCATAACGACAACATCGCGGCGCGGTCCGTTTTGACCTTCGAAGAGGTTCCGAATCATCGTGGCATTTTCCTGAGGCGTGCCCCCCTGAAGCGCATCCAGAGGTGCTGCCGTGAGCCCGAAGTCCTCAGGTTTCAGGATAAGTCGCCGTACGGTTCCATCGCGCACCTCCGCAGCCTCCGTTTCACCGGCCAGGGAAATCTCATCGAGTCCGCCGCAGCCGTGGACCACTAAGGCGCGATCAACACCGAGTTCGACGAGCGTGGCCGCCATTAAGTCGATCAGTTCTGCGGAGAAAACGCCGAGAATCTGCGAATGCGCGCCGGCAGGATTTGTCAACGGACCCAAAATATTAAAGATGGTGCGCTTTCCGACCTGTTTGCGAGCGGCAACGGCATGGCGCGTTGCGGCATGGGCGGCGGGTGCAAAGAGGAAGCCAATGCCGACTTCGCGGATGGCGCGCCCGCACTGTTGCAAGGGCAAATCAATGCGAACGCCAAGCGCTTCCAGAACATCGGCGGACCCGCTACGGGAACTAACCGACCGATTGCCATGCTTGGCAACATGAGCGCCTGCCGCGGCCGCAACGAACGCTGCTGCCGTCGAAATGTTGAATGTGCCACAACCGTCGCCACCGGTGCCGCAGGTATCGACCATGTGTGGAGGGCGGTCGTGCTCGGTAGCAAAAACCTGCGCGGCATGATGCCGCATGATGCGCGCGAAAGCGCCGAGTTCGACGGAACTAATCGGCCGCCGGTTCAACGCCAGGAGAAAGCGCACAATCTCTGGCGTGTCGATGCGGCCAGAGAGCAGTTCTTCCATGAGGGTTTCGGCTTCCGGGCGAGTCAGGACTTCGAGGCGCTCGGTTTTGTCAATGAGTTGAAACGAAGAATTCATGTGGTGACGGGGGAAAGTCGGCTTAACCTTGCCCGGGATGCGCCTCTCAAGTAAACTTGACTGTTTTACGAGCCTCAAATTCTAACATTTGTGCACTGTCCCATCGTCGCACAGGATGTCGGCCTTCGTAGCACCGGGCCGTTCAAAAGGCAGAACCTCACATGAAGATCCACGAATACCAAGCTAAAGCTATCCTCTCGCGCTACGGCGTGACTACTCCGCGCGGAGAAGTCGCCTATACCAAAGAGGAGGCGCGCGAGGCCGCCCAACGGCTGAAAGCGCATACCGTGGTAGTGAAGGCACAAATTCACGCGGGAGGTCGCGGCAAGGGCGGCGGGGTCAAGCTGGCGCGCTCGGCGGACGAAGCGGCGGAAATTGCTTCGCACATTTTGGGCATGAATCTGGTGACGGCGCAGACGGGTCCGCAGGGCCGCATCGTAAAGCGGTTGTTGATCGAAGAAGGGTTGGATATCAAGCGGGAACTTTATCTGGGATTGTTGGTTGACCGCGAATCTGGCCGGCCGGTATTCATGGCCAGCTCCGCGGGCGGCATGGAAATTGAGCAGGTGGCCAAGGAAAACCCTAGCGCAATCCTGCGGGAGTCGATTCACCCAGCGGTGGGTTTACAATCTTACCAAGCGCGCAAAATTGCGTTTGGATTGGGGCTTTCCGGCGAGCAAGCGGCCGCCGCAACGCCATTTTTGCAGGCACTATACCGCGCGTTTATCGATACGGACGCATCCCTCCTAGAGATTAACCCCTGTGTCCTAACAGGAGACGGCAAGCTCGTGGCTCTGGACGCAAAAATGACCTTCGATGACAACGGGCTGTTCCGCCACAAGGATCTGCGGGAATTGCGCGATTTGGACGAGGAAGACCCGCTCGAAGTGGAAGCGTCGAAGTACGGGCTGAACTACATCAAACTGGACGGCACCGTAGCGTGCATGGTGAACGGAGCAGGACTGGCAATGGCGACGATGGACATCATCAAGTACGCAGGTGGCTCACCAGCGAATTTTCTGGACGTGGGCGGTGGCGCTTCTGCGGACCAGGTAAAGAACGCGTTTGGGATTCTGTTGAGCGATCCGGCGGTGAAAGCGGTATTCATCAATATTTTTGGCGGTATCCTGCGCTGCGATGTGCTGGCCACCGGGGTGGTGGCGGCCGCGAAGGATCTACAAGTCAAAGTGCCAATTGTAGTGCGAATGGAAGGGACGAACGTGGAACAAGGTCAGCAAATCCTGCGGGAAAGCGGATTGAACTTCACAATCGCAGACGGAATGAAAGACGGAGCGCAGAAAGTCGTCAGTCTGGCAAAAGCGTGAGCGCTATGAACGATGTTGAGGAAGTAGAGGAAGTGAAGGAGGTAAAGGAAAAAGACCGGCGGAGCGGTCCATTGAAACGATATACGGACCTGCTGGTCTATCGGCAGTCATATCGGTTGGCGTTGCAAGTTTCCAAGTTTACGAAGCTGTTCCCGCGAGAAGAGCAATTTGAGCTTGGACGCCAGTTGCGGCGCTGCGCGCGATCTGTACCTGCCAATGTCGTGGAAGGATGGACGAAGCGAAACTCTCCGGCAGAATTCAAGCGCCATCTAGTGATAGCAGCGGGAGAGGCGGCGGAATGCGGATTTTGGATCGGGCTGGCGGTGGATGAAGGGTTCATTTCCAAACCGACGGCTGACCCGTTTCTGGCGGATTACGGAAAGTTAGGTTTAATGATTCACAATCTTTGGAAGGAGTGGAGGAAACTATAGATTGGGGAGGACATCCTTTACCTCCTTTATCTCATTTACTTCCTAAACCTCAAAATGAGTGTCCTAGTCAATGAAAAAACGAGAGTGCTGATTCAGGGATTCACAGGACGCGAAGGGACGTTTCACGCGCAGCAGATGATCGAGTACGGCACGAATGTCGTGGGTGGAGTGACGCCGGGCAAGGGTGGCAGCAAACATCTGGAGCGGCCGGTGTTCAATACCGTTGCCGACGGCGTGAAAGCGACAGGAGCGGACGCTTCGGTCATTTTCGTGCCGCCGCCATATTCAGCCGACGCCATTCTGGAAGCCGCCGACGCGAAATTGTCGCTGGTGGTTTGCATCACGGAAGGAATCCCGACGCTGGACATGGTGCGCGTGGCAGAAGTATTAGGAGAAACCAAAACGCGGCTGATTGGGCCCAATTGTCCGGGTATTATTTCGCCAGGTAAATGCAAAATTGGAATCATGCCGGGGCGTATTCACAAACAGGGAAATGTGGGGGTGGTCAGCCGCAGCGGAACCTTGACGTACGAAGCGGTCCACCAGTTAACCCAGCTTGGGATTGGCCAATCAACGTGTATCGGGATTGGCGGCGACCCGATTATCGGCACTACCTTCTTGGATGCGATCAAGATGTTTCATGAGGACGCCGATACGCACGCCATCGTGCTGATTGGCGAAATCGGCGGAAATGCCGAAGAGCGAGCTTCGGAATGGATCAAGGCCAACGTCAAGAAGCCGGTAGTCGGGTTCATCGCCGGGCAAACAGCGCCTCCGGGGCGCCGCATGGGCCATGCGGGAGCCATCATCAGCGGCGGCCAGGGAACCGCTAAGGACAAATACGCTGCCATGAAGGCCGCGGGAATTCACACAGTAGAAACTCCTGCAGATCTGGGCACAACCGTCGCAGCGGCCTTAAAATAAATCAATCCATCAGCTGCTTACGTTAGTCTATTTCATCGAGGAGATTCTTGTGGCCATTGAACGTACATTTGCAATCATTAAGCCGGATGCAGTTGGTCGCGGCCAGCAGGGAGAAATCCTGGCGCGCATTCATAAGGCAGGATTCAATATCGTAGCGATAAAGTCCATGCGACTTACCAAGGAAGAGGCCGGAGGATTTTATGCGGTGCACCGGCAGCGGCCGTTTTTTGGTGAGCTAACCGACTTTATGAGTTCGGGCAAGATTTTTGCGATGGTGCTGGAGGCGGACGGAGCCATAAGCAGGTGGCGCGACACCATGGGTGCGACGGATCCGAAGAAAGCCGCGCCGGGCACCATTCGCCACGATCTGGGCACCAGCATCAGCAACAATTGTACGCACGGGTCAGACGCACCGGACACCGCAGCGTTTGAGATTGGCTATTTCTTTTCCGGGCTAGAGCTGATTTAAAGAACAAGCAATATCGTTATTCTCTTGTGGGGCGCGATTCCCGTGCCCCATTTTTTGCTTCCCATGAGCGCCAAGGAGAGTAGTATAGAGCGATTATTCGCTCCGGGAGGCTCTATGCGCCGCATTCACCGTCGCCATTTCCTTCAGTCAGCCGCGTCCGTTGCCGCCGCCGCGTGGCTAACTCCTAAATCCTTGGCAGCACGATTGGCAGCGTTGCCGGGTCTCGACCGCAAATTTAACGCCACGGATAGCGTGACGCTAGGACAGACGGGCATCAAAACCTCAATGCTGGCTATGGGCACCGGCACCGTGGGCGTCGATCACCATTCGCATCAAACTGCTCTGGGGATCGATGGGTTGTCCCGCCTCCTGCAAAACGGATACGACAATGGACTACGCTTTTTTGATTCCGCGGATTCCTACGGAAGTCATCCGCACGTCGCCGATGCACTGAAGCACGTGGACCGCAGCAAGGTTACCCTGTTGACGAAATCGTGGGCGCGCACGGCGCCGGCGATGCGCGCGGACCTGGACCGCTTCCGGAAAGAGTTGGGCACGGACTATCTGGATATCGTGTTGGTACATTGCGTGACGGAAGCCGATTGGACCACGCGGTTTCAGGGCGCGATGGATGTGTTATCCGAAGCCAAGCAAAAGGGAATTATCCGGGCGCACGGTTGCTCCTGCCATTCGATCGAAGCGCTGCGTGCGGCGGCCAAGTCGCCGTGGGTGGAAGTGGACCTGGTCCGCATCAACCCCATCGGTGCATACATGGACGGCAGCCCCGAAACCGTCGTACCCGTGATTCGAGAGATGCGCGCTGCCGGCAAGGGAATCGTCGGGATGAAAATCCTTGGCGCAGGAGACCTGCGCCACAAACAAGACGAAGCGATTCGCTATGCGCTGGGCCTGGGCTTGCTCGACGCCTTCACCATCGGCGCCGAATCCATCAATGAGCAAACGGACCTGATGAAGCGGATCTCTGCCGCAGCTTGAGAAAATCGAAGCACTGAGCGGTGTGGCGTGGTTTGTTTCGCGTGCACGATGGATTAAACTGCGCGACTATGGATCCCTTTCGTGAACTCGGCAAAATTCTTTTATCACTTGGTGCACTGCTCGTGCTGGCCGGAACATTCTTCTATTTCGGTTGGAAACTGCCGTTCCGGTTGGGCCGTTTGCCAGGAGATATCGTTCACAAAGGTGAGCACACCACTTTCTATTTTCCGATTGTCACCTGCCTGCTTCTAAGCGTGGGGCTGACTGTCCTCTTATGGCTGCTGTCTCGCTTGCGGCGCTGAAGCAAAGATGGCGTCGTTGAGTTTGCTGCGTTAGACTCAGGTCAACAAGGGAGGCCAGGATGAAAGGCTCAGCAATAGTTATCGAACAATTGAATAAAGCACTGTGTGAGGAACTCACCGCCATTAATCAGTATTTTCTGCATGCCGAAATGTGCGAAAACTGGGGCTATGAGAGGCTGTCCGAATACATCAAGATGCAATCGATCGGCGAAATGAAACATGCAGAATCGCTGATGGAGAGAATTCTCTTTCTGGACGGATCGCCGACGATGAAGCCCCTGGAATTGACGGTGGGCAAGAATGTGCAGGAAATGCTGCAAAGCGATCTGGATCTGGAGGTGGGCGCTGTGCATGACTATAACGTCGCCATTCAGATCGCCGTAGCGGAGAAGGATAATGGTTCCCGCGATTTGTTCGTGCAGTTGCTGAAGGATGAAGAGAGCCATGTTGACTGGCTCGAAGCACAGATCCATCAGATCAAGGAACTAGGCTACGAGCGCTATCTGACCATGCAAATGGGTGAGAACGAAGAAGAGGAATAACCCGGAATTGCGGCAGCGTCAGACTCCTTTACCTTCGCGGGCCAGATTCTCTGACATATGAATCAACTGCAATTTAACCTGCAGCCAGAACGCCGCATTTTCACGGTCACCGACCTGACCGCGCGCATTCGCGACCTGCTGGCCAAGAATTTCACGGACATCACGGTGCAGGGAGAAATCTCAAACTGCCGTCCTGCGGCTTCCGGCCACATTTATTTCACTTTAAAAGATGATCGCGCGCAGATTCGCTGTGTTTTCTTCAAGCAACAACAGCGAGGAATGAAGTTCCGGCCCGAAGATGGACTCAAGGTTAGCGTCCGCGGAACCATCAGTGTTTACGAATCGCGCGGCGAATATCAGGTCTATGTCGAGTCCGTGGAACCTCTGGGCCGGGGGGCGCTGCAACTCGCGTTTGAACAACTGAAGAGGCAATTGGAGGCGGAAGGCCTGTTCGATGCCGCACGCAAAAAGCCGCTGCCGCTGTTGCCGAGCCGGATTGGACTGATCACATCGCCCACTGGAGCAGCCGTCCGCGACGTCGTGCGCATCCTGACGCGCCGATTCCCCAATGTCCACCTGACCCTATATCCGGTGCTCGTTCAGGGTGAGGGAGCTGCCGGACAAATCATCGAAGCGCTGACGTACTTCAATCGCAAACGGGCGGCAGATGTGATTCTCCTGGTGCGGGGCGGCGGCTCCATCGAGGATCTGTGGTCGTTCAACGAAGAGTCGGTAGCGCGGGCGATCGCGGATTGCGTGATTCCGGTCATTTGCGGCGTTGGCCACGAAACGGATTTCACCATTGCCGATTTTGCCGCGGATGTGCGCGCCTCGACACCATCGGCCGCGGCGGAACTGGTCGTGCAAACCAGGCGTGAGTTCGATAAGCACGTGGCGGATTTGCGCGACACGCTGGATAGCTTGATTCACTACCGGTTGATGGAGCTCTCGCGCCGGGTGCACGAACTGTCCAGCCGCCGCGGATTCCGCCGGCCACACGACCTGCTGCGGCAGAGCCGGCAGCGCGCCGATGAACTCACTTCTCGGCTGGCGCTGGGTTTGCGCGCTCGACTGGAAACCTCGCGAAGGCGATTTACCGCGGCCCACCTGCGAATTTCCTCGTTTGATTTTCGCGTTAAGATGGCGGCGTTGCGGCTGCGGCTGGAAAAGCGGACTCACGAACTGAGGCTGCGAGCCGAACGGTTGGTGAGGTTGAAACGCGAGCGCTGGGAAAGGCTTTCGATCCAGTTGCAGGAACGCAGCCCTCTCCAAGCGTTGGAGCGCGGCTACGCGATCGCAACAGACGCCTCGGGAAATATCCTTCGCGACGCAACACAGGTCGCACTTGGCGATGAAGTGAAGATTCAACTTCGCCGAGGCCGGCTCACCACGGAAGTAAAAGACAAAAACAGGTGAGCTGTCTGGACAAGCCTATTCTTCTTCGTCGCCCGAAACTTTTAGGACGGCGAGGAAGGCTTCCTGCGGGATGTCCACCTGACCGACACGCTTCATGCGCTTCTTACCTTCTTTTTGTTTTTCGAGGAGCTTGCGTTTACGAGTGATGTCACCGCCATAGCACTTGGCGAGCACATTCTTGCGAATCGCAGCCACAGTTTCGCGAGCGATGATGCGGCTACCGATCGCGGCTTGAATAGGCACTTCAAACATTTGTCGCGGAATCAGCTTCCTGAGGCGCGTGACCAGGTCGCGGCCGCGTTCGACGGAAAACTCGCGGTGAATGATCAGGGCCAGGGCATCAACGGGCTCGCCGCCCACGAGAATATCCAGTTTAATTAAATCCGATTCGACATAGCCGGCGAGGTGGTAATCGAGCGAGGCATAGCCGCGGGAAACGCTCTTCAGACGGTCGTAGAAATCGAGAACGATTTCGTTGAGCGGCAACTCGTAAGTGAGCATGACGCGGGTGGGAGAGAGATATTCGAAGTTTTTCTGCGTTCCGCGCTTGTCCTGGCAGAGTTGCAGGATGCCGCCGACGGATTCGTCGTTGGTGATGATCATCGCCTTGATGATCGGCTCTTCGATCTTTTCGATATCGCTGGGGTTCGGAAACTTGGCCGGGCTGTCCACTTCGATGACTTCGCCCGTAACCCGGGTGATGCGGTAACGCACGCTAGGAGCGGTGGTGATCAGGTTCAAACCGAATTCGCGCTCCAAACGCTCTTGCACAATCTCCAGATGCAGTAGCCCGAGGAAGCCGCAACGAAAGCCAAAGCCCAGCGCAACGGAATTTTCCGGTTCGTAGAAGAAGGCAGCGTCATTTAGCTGGAGCTTGCCCAGGGCATCGCGCAAAGGCTCGTATTCATCCGCGAGCACAGGAAAAATTCCAGCAAAAACCATCGGCTTGATGGCTTCGAAACCGGGCAAGGCCGGGGCGGGACGAGCCGCTTCGGTGACGGTATCACCCATGCGCGCATCCGCTACCCGTTTAATATTGGCGACGATGAATCCGACATCGCCGGCCTCCAGTTCCTCGAGGGCAACGGGTTTTGGCGTAAGCGTGCCGAGTTGTTCGACTTCATAGACTTCATTGGTGGCCACCAGGCGAATCTTCATGTGCTTGGTGATGCGGCCTTCCATCACTCGCACGAGAACCACGGCTCCGCGATAGATGTCGAACCAGGAGTCAAACACCAGCGCCTGAAAGGGGTTTTCCGCACTGCCTTTTGGTGGCGGAATGCGGTGCACAATGGCTTCGAGAACGTCTTCTACGCCGATGCCACTCTTTGCGCTGATCATCAGGGCATCCGCAGCGGGAATCGCCAGCACGTTTTCGATTTGCTCTTTGACGAAGTCGGGCTGAGCCGCGGGCAAGTCAATTTTGTTAATCACCGGGAGAATCGTAAGGTTGTGCGACGCGGCGAGAAACGTATTAGCCACAGTTTGCGCTTCTACGCCCTGGCTGGCATCGACGACCAGGAGCGCACCTTCGCAAGCAGAAAGCGCGCGGGAAACTTCATAGGAAAAGTCCACGTGGCCGGGCGTGTCGATCAGGTTGAGGCGATAGGTATTGCCATCCTTGGCCGTGTAGTGGAGCCGAATGCTCTTGGCTTTGATGGTGATGCCGCGCTCGCGTTCCAGATCCATGGAATCGAGCACCTGTTCGTGCATCTCACGCTGAGAGAGCGCACCGGTCATTTCCAGCAAACGATCGGCCAGCGTGGATTTGCCGTGATCGATATGCGCGATGATGCAGAAATTCCGTATGAACTTCGGGTTCATTCGCTTCCCATTCCGCCAGGATTTACCTGAGGGTGTGCGTAGAGTGTACGACGGCGCGCACTTCGCTGAGGCGGTGCCTGCCTACCCAGCTGAAACCATGCCGTGTGAACTTCTAGTTTGCCACAAGTAACAGATGCCGTCAGCCCGGCGACGTGAGGCACTTATGCCAGCGCGCTACACTCCCCGGTGAATATGGGAACGAACGTTTTCCACCGCTTCGTGCGTCCACGTAACTGGATTGAACACATAAACCCGCGTATGCCTGTGAACCGGTACCGACCACCATTCCCCGGTAGATACTCCTAGACTTCCGCGACAAAGGGGTTCGGGAAATATGTCTGATGCATTGAGATAGTGGCGGACCAGCGGCTCCTCCGAGCCCATGGAAAAGAGCAGGGGCACAGCCTCGTTAATCGGGAGATCGTGAATCCAGCGGTCATCAATGCACCAGGAGGCATGGGCGGTGATCGAAATCGGAAACGCAGGGCCGAGTTGCCGTCGGAGCTCCGTAAGAAGTTTGGAATAAAATGCGCGCTCCCGCGTCCGTGCATCAAAATCGATCTGTATTGCGGAAGTACCCGGCTCGTGCGCTGCGGCGACCAGCGCCCGCAACGTGTCCGCCAATTGTGCCGCGTCGAGAGTGGCGGGTTTGTCGGCGTGCGAATCAATGCGCACCACCGCGATGCGCTGAAGCCCGGGCGGCAAGTACAGCGGCTGCTCACGCGGTTGAACGCCGACGGAATCCCACAACAGTGCCACCGAAGAAGCTAGAAACGCCACGGCCTCGGTTTGGGGATTCAGAAAACGCAAATCCTCAAGGCGCTCCCCGGCCCAATAGATGAGGCGTGGTCCCTGTAACCGATGTATAGGGCGATAGCCATAGTGGAACCAAGCCGCCCAAAGTAGGCACGGGATCAGGAATAGACCAAGGAGCCGGAATCTCCGACGCCTGTTGGCAGGAACGGGCATGGTGCTTCGCATCATACAATGCTCCCGCAGCCGCCGTGGCGCTACCGGTAGTGCCCCTTGCCCGATTCCACATCGGCGTTGCGACCTCTGTTTGGCCGGGTTTGCGCTGCGGTATATAGTGGAGGTTGGTTCGAACCAACCACGAACCGATCAACTCCGACAACGAAGATGCAGCTGAGGGTCAAGCTGGCAGATGGCCGCAGACGTCAATAAGAATCTGGAGCGGGCGAAGAAGCTTCTCGAAAAGAACCGGTTCGAGGACGCCATCGAAGCGTACCTAGCCGTGCTCCAGGACTCGCCACAAAATGTAGAAGCGGCGCAGATGTTGGGCGATCTCTATACGCGGCTGGACCATCCGGACCGCGCTGCTGTGTACTATGGGCACTTGTTCGAATTGCTGGTGGATCCCCGCGATGAATCCAAAGCCATGGCGATTTACAATCGCTTCCTGCGAAATTCGCTTACGCCGCAACCACCTGAACGCATCGCGCGTTACGCATTCTTGCAGCAGAAGCAAAATCGCCCCGAAGAAGCGATCGATCAATATATCAAGGCCGCGGAACTGTTCAGCCAGGCGAACCGCATGGAAGATGCGCTGTTCTGTTGGGAGCGCACGGCTCAACTGGAGCCAGATAATTTGAACCGGCAGTTGAAGGTGGCGGAAACCGCATCGCAACTGGGGAAGAACGCGCTGGCGGCACGATCGTTTTTGCGCGCAGGAACATTGGCGGCCGCGGGGGGATCTCCGCAGGAGGCGCTGAAGCTTCTGGGTCGAGCGTACGCGTTGGCACCGCAGGAACGCAGCGTGGCGCTGCTGTACGCCGAAGCCAAGTTGCGCAACGGCGAAGCGGCGGAGGCTGCGGCATTGCTGGAACCCTTCGCGGCAAATGAAAGCGATGTGGCATTCCTGGAGACTTTTGCGGACGCTTTGCATCAGGCCGGTCAGCTGGATCGTGCCCGTGGCATTCTCGAGAAGCTTTTGCGCGAAAAGAACGAGGGCACCACGCGCTTGTTCGGGCTGGCCGATACTTTCGCGGACGCGGGGCAGGAGTCCAAGTCCGTGGAAATTCTACTGACCCTGAAGCGCAGAATGTTTGCGGACAAGAAGCAAACCGATTTTACGACGCAGGTGGAAGAGCTAGCGGCCAAGCACCCGGAGTCTTTACCGATCCTGGAGTTTTGGGCCGCGTTGTACAACGAGTTGAACCGTGAGTCGCAGTATTTCGAAGTCCTGATTCGGTTGTTTGACGCCAATTACAATTCCGGAAACTTTGCGAAGTCCAGTGAAGTCCTGGAACGCCTGGTGGATATCGATTCCTATGATTATAGGAACCAGCAACGCCTGGAAAAGCTGCGCGGGCGCGTTGATGAAACATTTCTGAGAAGAATTGCGGGACGCATGGCCAAAACGGCGACTGTCACGCAGAACCCCGACGCGCAGCCCAAATCCGCAACCAGCCATGAGATGGCACCGGAAAACCCAGTGACCGAAGAGGGGAAAAAACAGCAGGCGCTGGAAGACTTGATCGTGCAGACGGAGATTTTTCTGCAATATTCACTGCAAAGCAAAGCAGTGGAGCGGTTGCAGAAAATCGCCGCAATGTTTCCGGGGGAAGAAGAGCGCAATCCGCGGCTGCAGGGCCTGTATCAGATGGCAAACTGGTGGCCCAAGGCTCAGGCGAAGCCGGAAGCCTCTGGAAAAGTGCCTATCGTGCCGACTGTGGAAGCGCAACCGACTCCGCCAACGGGCCGCACCGGGACGTACACGGCTGACACGCTGCGGGATCTCACGAAAATTTCGGAAATCAATCAGAAAACATTCCGGCAGCAGACACCACGAGCGATGTTGAATACGACCGTGACGGAAGTGGGTACGTACTTGAAAGCAGCTCGAACCCTGGCAGTGATCGGCACGCCAGGACGGCCACCGGAAATGGCGGCGGAATATTGTGCGCCTGGGCTCAAGCCTGCTCCTGGCTCGCAAGTGGTGCTGCTGCTGGCGCAGATGGAAAAGGCTGTACCGGATGAATTGGGTGGAATGGTGGTGGACTCCACAGAAGGTTCAATTCTGGCGGAGTTGGGGCTGGAAACGGCTTTAGGCGTCACGCTGACGGACAAAGAAACTCAGGTGCCTGCCGCGATGCTCATTGTCGGACAGTCGACGCCTCACAAGTGGAAACCCAATCAGACATATTTTCTTCAAGCCATTGGCGATCAGATGATGATGAGCGTGAGCCACACGCGGCTCCGTACTTTGGTCCGGCGCATGGGCGTTTCCGATGATCGCACGGGATTACTGAGCCGCAGCTCGTATGTCGGCTGTCTGTTGAACGAAGCGGATCGCGCGCGCACTCAGGGTACAACGCTTTCCTTGGCCATTTTGCAAATCGACCGCGGCTCGGAAATGCTGCGGCAACAGGGCGAGGGACCGCTGGAGAAATTCCTGGAGCAACTGGCTCGTTCTTTGCAACCAATGGTGCGCCAGAACGATATGGCGGTGAAATACACTTCCTGGGCGCTGGCCTTCATCCTGCCGGACACGACAAGTTCCGGTGCACAGAATCTGGTGGAGAAGTTGCGGCGCGCTGCCGCGGGAGTGCGGCCTCCATGGGATTCCACGCAGATCACCTTGAGCGCGGGAATCGTGGAGGCTGCGGCCCGGCAGGATTACGAGAGCGAAGATATCGTCACTGATTTAATCAATCGCGCGGAATTCACCATTGAAGAAGCACGCAAGCTCGGCGGAGACACCGTCGTGGTGGCGGACGCGGCCAAGCAGCAGTGAAGGCTGGCTGATAATAAATGCAGGGCATTGAGTGCGACTTTCCCGTGGCAAATTGCATCAAATCCCAGGCTTAGATTAACGAGGAGAGCTATGTTTCCGACTGATGTTGTTATTGTGGCTGGTGCGCGCACACCTATGGCGCGATACACCGGCGTTTTCTCCGAAGTATCAGCGATTGATCTGGGAGCGCACGCGGCGAAGGCCGCAGTAGAGCGTTCGGGTGCTGATCCCGGGGAAGTTGATCATGTAGTGTTTGGCAACGTGCTGCAGTCAAGTTCGGATGCGATTTACGGCGCGCGGCACGTTGGGCTGAAAGCCGGATTGAAGGTGGAAACTCCCGCGGTGACCATCAATCGCTTGTGCGGCTCCGGAATCGAAGCCATCGCGCAGGGGGCGCAGAGGCTATTGCTAGGTGAAGCGAATCTGGTCGTGGCCGGAGGTATGGAAAATATGACGCAAGCCCCGTTTGTGATTCGCGGCGCGAGGACGGGCCTGAAGCTTGGCGGCGGCGTTCTGGAAGATTTTCTATTCGTGGGGTTGACGGATTCTTATTGTGGATTGCCCATGGCCGTGACCGCGGAAAAATTGGCGGCTCAGACGGGGATTACGCGGATGGATGCAGATGCTTACGCCCTGCGCAGCCAGCAAGCAGCTGACGCGGCGGCGAAGGACGGCGTATTCAAAGAGGAGATCGTGCCGGTGGACGTAAAGCAGGGCAAGAAGTCGATTCTAGTGACTGAGGATGATCACCGGCGTCCCGAGACCACCATGGAGACCCTGGCAAAGTTGCCGCCATCCTTTCAGAAGGACGGCATCGTGACGGCAGGAAATGCCAGCGGAATTGTGGACGGCGCGGCCGCGGTAGTTGTCACGCGAGAAAAAACGGCCAAGGAGCGCGGGCTAAAACCGCTCGGAAGGATCATCTCCTGGGCGGCGGTCGGCGTGGACCCGAGCATCATGGGAATTGGCCCGGTTCCTTCCACGCGCAAGGCGCTTCAGTTGGCGGGACTAAAACTGGAGCAAATCGACCGAATAGAGGTGAATGAAGCGTTTGCGGCGCAATATCTGGCGGTGGAAAAAGAGCTAGGCTTGCAGCGCGACAAAACCAATGTCAACGGCGGCGCCATCGCCCTTGGGCATCCGCTAGCCGCGTCCGGCACCCGCCTCGTACTCACCCTGCTGAACGAACTGCGACGCAAGGGGCTGAAATACGGACTAGCTACAGCGTGCATTGGCGGCGGGCAGGGCATTGCCATGATCGTCGAAGCACTGGGCAGCTGAACGGGAAGATTGGAAAAGTGCTGCACGTTGTTCCACCGCACAGACGGCCCGTCTTTGGTACACTTTGACGGGTGGTAGTCTCCCGCCGGATGTAAATGATTCTTCTGACGTGAGGAAAGAGGATGGCGATTCAAAAAGTTGGAGTCGTTGGGTGTGGACTGATGGGTTCGGGAATCGCGCAAGTGTGCGCTCAGGCCGGATTCCCGACTGTGGTGCGGGAAGTGAGCCCGGAGTTGGTGGAGAAGGGCCTGAAGGGAATTGAGAAAAATCTGGCGCGGCTGGTGGAAAAGGGAACGATTACGGAAGCCGCGAAGAGCGAAGTTCGGGGACGCCTCAAGGGCGTCACTTCTCTGGATGAACTAAAAGATTGTGACCTGATCGTGGAAGCGATCATTGAGCAATTACCGGCGAAACGCGAATTGTTTTCTGCGCTTGATGCGCTTTGCCCGGCGCACACTATTTTCGCCAGCAACACATCTTCCCTTACGATCACGGAAATCGCGGCAGCCACAAAAAGGCCGCAGCGCTTTGTCGGGCTACATTTTTTCAATCCTGTGCCAATCATGAAGCTGGTCGAAGTGGTGCGGACGATCGCCACCGATCCGGCGGTGTATGAAGAGATGGTGAACTTCGGCGCGAAATTGGGGAAAACGCCGGTCCATGCTCGGGATAGCGGCGGGTTCATCGTCAACCGCTTATTGGTGCCGTACCTACTGGACGCCATTCGGGCACTAGAAGAAGGCGTGGGTTCCGTCATCGATATCGACAATTCCATGAAGCTCGGCTGCGGCTACCCGATGGGACCGTTCACGCTGCTGGATTTTGTGGGGTTGGACACCACCTACTACATTGCGCAGATTATGTTTGATGAGTTTAAGGAAAAGCGTTTTGCCGCGCCGCCATTGCTGAAACGAATGGTTCTGGCGGGCTGGCACGGCAAGAAGAGCGGCCGCGGATTTTACGACTACGCGGATCCCGCGAATCCGAAACCTATGAGTTTGTGAGGACCTGAAAATGTCCTATGAAAATTTGCTGTATGAGAAGAAGGACGGAATTGCATATATAACGTTCAACCGCCCTAAAGTGTTGAACGCGCTCAACCGCAAAACGGTGGAAGAACTGCAACATGTGCTCGTAGATGCGCGAGACGATGCGGCCGTGCGCGTGCTGATTCTTACCGGCTCCGGTGAAAAGGCGTTTGTGGCCGGGGCGGATATCAATGAACTGGCGCAGCAGACGCCGGTGCACGGGAAAGAGTTTTCGCTGTTCGGCCAAGGCGTGTTTCACCTGCTGGAGACCTTGGGCAAGCCCTCCATTTGTGTCATTAATGGATTCGCGCTTGGCGGCGGCTGCGAGTTGGCTCTGTGCTGCTCGATTCGGCTGGCAAGCAAGACCGCGAAGCTGGGCCAGCCTGAGGTGAAGCTAGGGATTCTACCCGGCTACGGCGGGTCGCAACGCATGGCTCGTCTGTGCGGCAAAGGCGCCGCGCATGAACTCTGCTTGACGGGTGAAATCATCACCGCGGAAGAGGCGCAACGGATCGGCCTCGTCAATCACGTTTACGAACCAGCGGAATTGTTGCCCGCGGCGGAAGCGATGGCCAGGAAGATCATCGAAAAGGCGCCGCTCGCCGTGAAATATTGTATGGAAGCAATCGAACGTGGCGTGGAAATGCCACTCGAAGAAGGACTGTTTTTGGAGGCGACACTATTTGGTCTGTGTTGCGCCACCGAGGATATGCGCGAGGGAACCAAGGCGTTCCTGGAGAAGCGGGCGGCGCAATTCAAAGGAAAATGAGCGCAGAGATGGCCGAGAAACTTCAACCTGGAAAAATCGATGGCGGACTGGACGCGGCTGGACTGCGATTCGCCGTGATGGTCAGCCGTTTCAACAGTTTTATTACCGAGCGGCTGTTGCAAGGCGCGGTGGATGCTTTGGAACGCAGCGGCGCGGCCGGCAAGGATGTCGACGTTGTGCACGTTCCGGGGTCGTTCGAACTACCACTGACGGCCAAGAAACTGGCGGAAACTGGCCGCTATGATGCCATCATCGCGATTGGCTGCGTGCTGCGCGGTGAAACGGCACACTACGACTATGTTTGTTCGGAAACTGCGCGCGGATTGCAACTGGCGCAGATGGACTCCGGCGTGCCCGTGATGTTTTGCGTGCTGACCTGCGACACGCTCGAACAGGCCATCGACCGCGCGGGCTTGAAGGGCGGAAACAAAGGATTCGAGGCGGGACTTGGTGCGGTAGAGATGGCGCACCTTTCGCGGAAACTACGTGGCGGTACGAAGCCAGCGGTTTCCGGCAAGGGGCGGCAGAAATAACGTGGCGCTCCGGACAAAATCCCGCGAATTTGCCATGCAGATGCTGTTTCAGTGGGAAATGAGCGAGCAGGACCCCACGCGCTTGGAAACGACATTCTGGAAAAGTGCCAAGGCAGCCGCACAGACGCGCACGTTTGCAAACCAGCTGTTCGAAGGCGCAGCGCACGACGCCAAAGAACTCGACGAGATCATTACAAAACACGCGGCCAATTGGCGTTTGGAACGCATCTCCGCCATTGATCGCGCTATCCTGCGGCTGGCCATGCACGAAATGCGTGCCACCGACACGCCCGCGAAAGTCGTGATCAATGAAGCCGTCGATTTGGCGAAGAAATTTTCCTCGGAAGAAGCGGGCAGCTTCGTGAACGGGATCCTCGATACCTACCGCAAGACACTGAACGTCGAATAGTCCTCAGGTTCGGATTACACCTTCGAAAACCTTCACGGCGGCGCCGCTGACTCTGGGTGTAAGTTTCTTGCCGGTCTGCGTGACTTCCACTTCGATCTGGCTAGGACGGCCCATCTCAACTCCTTGGGTGACATGCAACGTGTGGCCTGCGCCAAACCGGCCCCTTTTGACCAGATACGCGCCGAGCGAACCTGCCGCGGAACCCGTGGCGGCATCTTCATAAAGCTCCCAAGGCATCATGCCGCGCGCGCATACGCTATGATTTGTGCCGATCGTGAAGCAGTAGGCCAGAGCAGCATCTTTGCCGAGAAGGCGCGCCAACTCCACCATGTTCATCTGAATCTTACCCAAAGCGCTGCGGTTCTTCAGAGGCACCATCAAATTGTAGATACCAGTTGAAACAAACTCCGGATCGAGCTTTGGATCCAGATCCTTCGCGGAAAGTCCCAACGCGGCAGCGAGTTTCTTCTTGTCGATTTTGCAGGGCTTAAACGAAGCCTCTTTCTGGGTCATGGTCACGCGTTGCGGACGCCCATCCTTAAATCGAATTTCGACCGGAAGAATGCCCGCGCCAGTCTGCTGCAAAACGTGAACACCTCCCTCTTGCGCGGGAACGACGCCGAGTTCCGCGAGCAGGAACCAAGTCCCGATGACGGGATGGCCCGCCAGCTTCAGTTCTTCCTTGGTGGTGAAGATTCGCAAACGCGCCAGCGCCCGATCTTCCGTGGGCTTCTGCACGAAAACCGTTTCGGAGAGATTCATTTCACGCGCGATGGCCAGCATCTGGTCGGCAGAGAGTCCGTCCCCATCGGTGATGACCGCCAGAGGGTTACCTTGGAACCGCGTGGTGGTGAAAACGTCCAGCGTGTAGAAGCGATGATCCATGGCGGCGCCGTTTCCGTTCGCGGGGAGACGAGTTTCAGATCCGCTCGAGTTCGCGAACAGTCCTTTCGTTGCTGATATTGCCCGTGTTCAAAGTAGTCTTTGGCTCTAACAAAATAAGATGAACTTCCTCCTCGGCCACCGGTTGATGTTCCACGCCGTGAGGAACGATGAGGAATTCTCCTTCGTGCACAACGACTTCTCGGTCGCGGAAGCGCATGCGCAGTGTGCCCTTTATGACCAGGAACAGCTCGTCCTCGTTGTCATGATGATGCCAGACAAACTCGCCCTTCAGTTTAACCGCTTTCACCGCGAAATCGTTTAGCTCACCAATGATGCGAGGGTTCCAGTAGTCCTGAATGTTGCCGAATTTGTCCGCAATGTTTACAGGCTGCATGCCTACCCCTGGAGTTTCTGAATGGCCGCTACAGTTGCGCGCAGAACGTTCTGGGTCGACGCGGCTTGCGAGGTTTCGGCATAGATGCGCAACAGATTTTCCGTGCCGGAAGCGCGTACCATCACCCAGCCAATATCGTCGAGGTAGAGTTTAATGCCATCCAAATTTTCCCGCCGCGTGATGGGCCACTCCGCAAACCGTTTCAGTTTTTCGTCAGAAAAATAAGCGATGGCATTCTGCTTTTGCGCGGGTTTAACATCTAAATCAATGCGTCCGTAGTGAAATTCACCAAATTCTCGGTGCAGCGCGCCTATCAGTTCGCCGAGAGACTCCCCGTGCCAGGCCATAAGTTCAGCTAAGAGTAGTGCAGACACGGTGGCATCGCGTTCCGGCAGGTACAGACTGGTGCCGATACCGCCGCTCTCCTCTCCACCAATCAGAATGTTCTGCTCCAGCATCAGTTCGCAAATATATTTGAAACCGATAGGCACTTCGTGAAGTTTGCGCTGGTATTTGGACGCGAGTGCATCGATAAGCTTGGTCACCGAAAAAGTCTTGGCAATGTCTCCCGGAAGCTTGCGCGTGCCGATCAGGTGCCAGACCAGCAGGGCGAAAATCTGATGGGGATTGATGAACGTGCCATCGCGATCGATCGCGCCGATGCGATCGCCATCGCCGTCCGCCGCAAATCCGGCGTCAAATTTGCCAGCCAGAACCGCTTTGCGCAGAGCTTCAATGTGCGGCTCGATTGGCTCGGGATGAACGCCGCCGAAACGGGGGTCCCGTGTGCCGCGAATTTCTTCGCTGGCGATTCCATTCCGGACAAAAAGCTGATGAAGCAAACCCGCCGCCGAACCATGCATGGGGTCGACGACGAAACGGAATTTCGCGTCGCGTAACCGTTGCCAATCGACAAGCTTTTCGATGGTGTCGAGATAAGGCGTGCGCGGATCGAGCGAATGGATCAATTCTTTTCGCGGTGGCAATGGCGGCACGCTGTTGGCCTGCACCCGCACTAATTCCCTTTCGATTTGCGAAACGATCGACGGCAATGCGCTGCTGCCATAACTGGCTTTGTACTTGATGCCATTCCAGGAATAGGGATTGTGGCTCGCGGTGACAACAATTCCTCCCGCCGCGTTTCGTTGACGAACGAGAAGAGAGATGGCCGGAGTAGGGCACGGCTTATCCGTGAGCCATACGGGCGTGCCGATGGAACTGAATACATCGGCAATTTCGCTTGCCACGCTGTCGGAAATATAGCGGTGGTCGTAGCCGATAATCACGCCTTTGCGCGGATCTTCAGCACGTACCACGTAGCGTGCAATCGCAGCGGCTACGATGCGAGCATTGGCAATCGTGAAATCTTCGTCAATGACGCCGCGCCAACCGTCGGTGCCAAATTTAATGGTGTTCATGCAATGTGAGTATACGCGAAGCGCGGAACGCACTAAAGAGTGAGAGGCAAACGAAGGAATATGCCAATTTGCCCGCGCGCGGCAATCTTAGAGCAGACCAGTCAGTTTGCGTTGCTCCAGCGATTTGACGATTTTACCCACGTCCTGGGCGCGATCACGCGGGCAGATCAAGAGCGCGTCGTCGGTTTCGACAACCACCAGATCGCGAACTCCGACGGCGGCGACGAATTTCCCGGGGCTCCATAAGAAATTGCCCTCTGCGTCGAGTGTCTGACCGGGTCCGGCAAGAATATTTTCTCCAGGCGTCTTCGCGAGCAGTTCGTAAACCGCCGCCCAGGAACCGATATCGCTCCAGCCAACGTCGGCGGGAATCACGAAAACATTGTTTGTTTGTTGTGCGGCACTCTCGCCCGCAGCTGCCGCCCTTTCCAGAATGGCGTAATCCACTGAGATGTTTTCCAGCTTGGGATAGATTTTTTTCAACTGGGATTCATAGCTATGCTTTCCGATATGCGTGCAGAGCAATTCAATCGCCTCATGCGTTTCCGGCAGAAACTTCCGCAGCGCATTCAGAAACGTAGATACACGCCAGAAAAACATCCCGGCATTCCACTGATACCTGCCCGACGCTACATATTCCTTGGCGACCGCGAGCTCCGGCTTCTCTGTGAAACGTCGGACCGGAAAGACGGAGAACCCATCTGCGGCGAACGGCAGCTCCTTGCTTTCGATATAGCCGAATCCGGTCTCTGGCCGTGTCGGCGGAATACCGAGCACCACCATGCGATCCTCGGCGCGCGCCACGTCCAGTGCGGCGCTGACGATTTTCCGGTAACGCTCCGGCTGCGCAATGTAATGATCTGCGGGAAGAACGGCCATTAGGGCATCGCCCTTGGTTGCATGCCGGATATGAATGGCCGCAAGCGCAATAGCGGCTGCAGTGTTTCGCCCCAAAGGTTCGGTAAGGACTTTCTTGCGAGCAGCAGGTGGCAACTGCTTTCGAAGCGCAGCGGCCTGCTCGGCGTTGGTCACCGACCAAATACGGTCCGATGGGATCAAAGCACGCAGGCGTTCCACGGTTTGCTGCAACATAGTGCTTTTCCCGATGATGTTGAGCAATTGCTTGGGAGTGCGTGTGCGGCTGCGTGGCCAAAAACGCGTGCCACGCCCTCCAGCGAGAATGACGGCATGCGCACGGAGTTCTTTATCAGCCATGGGATTCACACCATCAAGACGCGAGAGATGGCCTCCCCTTCAAACCCCTGGCGCTGCAACTGCCGGAACAGTGAATCCTTGTCCGGCACGATCACGCGCAAAAGCGAAGTTGCTTCTCTGGGATGCAGCAGCGTGATCGGCAAAGTGGCCGGCAGGAACCAGGCTTGACCGGGCACGTACGGATAGCATGATTCCGGATCGTGGAGTTCCCCGTAGCCACTTAGGATAATGAGCAACTGAAATTCGGAAGCGTCACTCTCAATGGGAGTCGTCCGGTCGCAGTCCCACCGCTCCGTGGCGAAGAATTCGCAAGCGGCCAGTAGGTGCTTGTTCGCGTCCGGTGAGTGCAATGGAAGCGGAGGGATCTTACCGCTACGAATCCCATTGAAGCGAGTTACTTCCAGCGCCTTTTCCAGATGCAACTCCCGCAGTTTGCCGTGCGCGTCGACCCGTCCATAATCATAAACGCGGTAGGTCAGATCCGAGTATTCCTGAATTTCGCAGACAATCATGCTAGGCAGAATCGCGTGTTGCGTTCCCGCTTCCACAAAGTAAGTGTCTCCCGGCTGCACGGGATAGCGCACAAAAAGATCTTCGACAGTTTTGTGCGCCACGCCGCGGAGAAAATCTTCCCGCGTCACCCCCGGCTTCAGTCCGATCAAAAGTTCGGCGCCGGGCTCAGCGGAAACGATGTGCCACATTTCGGTTTTGCCACGGCCCCCAGCGGCTTGCTCAAACTTGCTCGCGAAGGTGTCGTCGGGGTGCACCTGGATAGAGAGTTTGTCCTTGGGAAAAAGAAACTTCACCAGAAGTGGAAAGTCTCTATAGCTGCCGGAGCGCGTGCCGCGCCATTCCGCAGGCATCGCTCGCCAGCTTTCGCCCAGCGGTTTTCCCGCGAACGGGCCATTCGCCACGCGCGAATCAAGCGCGGTCAACCATGCCTCCCCGATCGGTTCTTGCAGATTGGTTTTCTCGGGGAAGAGCGGCGCGAGCGAACGGCTTCCCCATGGCCGCGGACTAAAGAATGGGTCAATGCGTGTTAGGACAGGTTCGGGCACGATCAGAACGCAGCTTCAGCGCGAGCAAAGAACTTGTTCAACCGCCGGAGTCCTTCCTCAATCCTTTCTATAGAAGTGGCATACGACAACCGCAGAAAACCGGGAGCGCCAAACGCCTCGCCGGGCACTAACGCGACATGGGCCTTTTCCAGTAGCTCTTTAGCGAGCTCGGTGCAACTTTTTGCGACCGCATGCCGGCCTTGGAGATGAGCCGTAACGTTTGGAAACGCATAAAACGCGCCGCCCGGCCATTCGCACGCGACTCCGGGAATTTCCCGCAAACCTTCCACGATGCGTTTTCTGCGCTTCGCGTATTCAGCGAGCATCGGCGGAACAGTGTCCATGGTGCCGCGCATCGCCTCGAGAGCGGCGTATTGGGCGATTGACGTGGGGTTCGAAGTCGATTGGCTTTGAATCTTGACGATGGCTTGAATGAGCGGTTCGGGCGCAAGCGTGTAGCCAATGCGCCAGCCCGTCATCGCAAAAGTCTTGGAGACCGAGCCAATGATAATGACTCGCTCTTTGGAATCCTTGGCGCTGGCAATGGAGAAAGGCTTATGCGGCTCGTAGACAAAGTGGGAATAGCATTCGTCGCCCATCAGCCATACATTGTGTTTTTTGCAGACCGCTAGGATGCGCTCGTATTCCTCGCCGTCAACGACCCCGCCCGTGGGGTTGCTCGGGGAATTGACGATCACCATTTTCGTTTTCGGCGTGATGGCTTTTTCAATGGCTGTAGCCTTGGCGCTGAATCCGTCTTGCTGCCGCGTTTGCACGACAACTGGAGTGCCACCCGCATATTTAATGATGTCTGGGAAGCTGACCCAGTACGGCGCCGGCAGGATCACTTCATCGCCATTCTGGATGAGCACGCACATGGTATTGAAGATGGCGTGCTTTCCGCCGACGTTGACGACACATTCTTTGGCGTTATAACTGGAGCCCAGTTCGCGATTGTGCCAGGCAGTAATGGCCTCACGCAGCGGCATGATCCCGCCCGTCGGTGTGTACTTGGTGCGATTCTCTTCGATCGCCCGGATGGCCGCCTTCTTGATGTGATCCGGCGTCGGGAAATCAGGCTCACCGGGACCAAAGTCGGCGATATCCACGCCCTTGGCCTTTAATTGTTCCGCGGCGCCGATCACCACGGCGGTTGGCGATACCTGTATCCGGTTGATGCGATTGGTTAGTTCCACAACCTCTCCTTGGAGCAAAGGGGGATTGACAGATCTACAGTGTTCAGGAAATTGCAAAGAATTTCAATGCGGAACCGAACTCTGTCTGCATTCGAGACAATTTGGCAGGCTAATCGCTGGCACTTCAAGAGATTTTCGAGCGCAGCCGCTGCTCCACGATTGTCGGGACCAATCCTGTTAATGGCCCGCCCAAGTGCGCGATTTCACGGACCAGTTTCGCGCTGAGATAGCTATAACTCTCGCCCGGCAGCATAAATACGGTCTCCAGCCGCGGCTCAAGTTTGCGATTCATCAGGGCCATCTGCAATTCGTATTCGTAATCGGACACGGCGCGGATGCCGCGCAGGATGACTCCCGCGCCGCGTTTGCGCGCATAATCCACCAGCAGCCCTTCGAAGACATCGACTTCGACTGCTTCCCAGTGCTTTGTGACCTCTCGAAGCATATCGACGCGCTCCTGCAGGGAAAAAAGAGGTTCTTTTTCCACGTTTTTGAGAACCGCCACAATCACGTGGTCGAACATCTTCTCACCACGACCGATCAGATCGAGATGTCCATTCGTCACGGGATCGAAGGAGCCGGGATAAATCGCCACGGAAGTCTTCATAATGAATTTGAGGGATCTCCGCGGCACATTCTAACCTAAAAAGGGAAGAGAGAGTGAGCTTAGGGTGGTCCCATGGATCTTGGAGAATGAAAACTATTGTACGATGCGGGAGGAATGTGCCACTCTCATCTGTTCTGAGTTGTAACGATTTAATGGCGGAAGTTTGTATGGGTACTGCCGGAGGCAAGTTCCATGAACCAGGCACTTTTCTGCAAACGAACAATTCTATTTGTAATTCTGTCGCTGGCGGTGGCCAGTATGTCTACGCGCGCGCAATCCACATCTGATTTGAACGTGATGCCTCTGCCCGCCAAGGTGCAGATGGGCAGCGGCTCGCTCAAAATCGACCGCGAATTCAGCGTGGCTTTTGCCGGATTTCGAGACGCACGATTGGATCGCGCGGGACAACGATTTTTGACCACGTTGCACCACCAAACGGGGCTGGTTTTGGGTCATGGCCCAGCAGATCCGGCGAAGGCCACGCTGGTAGTGACCACGGATCGTGACAGTAAACCGGTTCAGGAACTTGGCGAGGATGAATCCTATACGCTCGACGTAACCACAGCCGGCGCGAAACTCCACGCCGCGAACCCCCTCGGCGTCTTACGTGGATTACAGACCTTTCTGCAACTCGTTTCCATCGCGCAGGACGGCTTCGTGGTTCCTGCCATCAGCATTGAGGACCAACCGCGGTACGAGTGGCGTGGCTTGATGATCGACGTCTCGCGGCATTTTATTCCCTTGCCGGTGTTGAAGCGCAACTTGGATGGCATGGAAGCCGTGAAGCTCAACGTGTTCCACTGGCACCTGTCGGACAACGAAGGTTTTCGCGTGGAGAGCAAGAAATTTCCGAAACTACAGGAGGAAGGTTCCGACAACCTCTACTACACCCAGGACGAGATCCGCGACCTGATTACCTATGCGCGCGACCGCGGCATTCGCGTTGTGCCCGAATTTGATATGCCCGGCCACAGCACTGCCTGGTTTGTCGGCTATCCCGAACTTGCCAGCGGCCCAGGCCCCTATCAACTGGAGCGCAAGTGGGGCGTGTTCGATCCTGCTATGGATCCCACGAACGAAAAAACGTACAAGTTTCTGAACGACTTCATCGCGGAAATGGCCAAGCTGTTCCCGGATCACTATTTTCATATCGGCGGCGACGAAGTGAACGGCAAGGAATGGGACGCTAATCCGAAAATTCAGGAGTTCATGAAGTCGCATAACATCAAAGACAATGTAGCAATGCAAGCGTATTTCAGCCAGCACGTCCAGGAACTGGTTGTTAAACACGGGAAGACGCCCGTCGGCTGGGACGAGATCTTCGTGCCCGGTGTGTCCAAGAACATCGTGATCCACTCCTGGCGCGGACCGGATGCGCTTGCGGCCGCGGCCAAGCAGGGTTACAGCGGGATCCTTTCGAACGGCTACTACATCGATCTCGGGTGGAGTGCTGCTCGCCATTACGCCGTCGATCCCCTCGGAGGAGCGGCCGCGAACCTCACCCCGGAAGAGAAGCAGCGCGTGTTGGGTGGTGAAGCCACCATGTGGTCGGAGTACGTCAATTGGGAGAATATCGATTCGCGCATCTGGCCGCGCATGGCGGCGATCGCCGAGCGCTTCTGGTCGCCGCAGAACCCGACGGACTTGCCTTCGATGTATTTCCGAATGGAGGCGGAAAGCTCGCGTCTGGAATGGTTAGGTCTGACGCATCGCTCCTACCAACGGCCCATGATTGAGCGCATGGCGGGTTCCACCGCGTCCGCCAGTCAAGTGGAGGCGCTGCGCACTCTCGCGGAAGCTTTGGAACCTGTGAAGGATTACAACCGTGAAAACACGCCCGGCGAGGAACCAAACCAACTGAAGCCCTTAAACCAGATGGTGGATGCGGTGCACCCGGAAAGCGAAGTATCTCGCCAATTCTCGGTAGCCGTGGATCAGTTCCTTGCTTCTTCCTGCAAAGACGGGGCAAAGGCCGCAGCCTTGCGCGCGCAGCTTTCGCAGTGGGCAGCAATCGACAGTCAGGTCCAGCCCCTCGCGCAGAACTCTGTTCTGGCGCAAAACGCTGCTCCCGCCTCCGCAGCGTTTTCCCAAGCCGCGGAACTGGCGTTGACGGCGATGGATCGTATCGGCCAAGGGCTGCCGCTGCCGGACGCACTGAAGAAACTGCAGTCCGATGCCCTGGCCGCTTTTGAAACGCAGGCTCACAAGTCGCAACTGACGATTCCAACACTTGCCGCGTTCCAGAAACTGATCGAGGCCTCAGCGACGGGCGGGGCCTGCATGACCTCGAAGTAATTTGCCTTGGATTGTGTGCGAGTTACCGGCGCCGCCCGGTTAAGCAAAACTCAGTTTGGGGCGCTCGTGGCGTTGTGGCAGGTTCCCTCACCGGAATCGCGAAACTTTCCTCCCGCTTCCGGGACGAACTCCCATTTGAATTTTCCAGGGGAAAGCGTCAGCTTCAACACGCCGAACGTATCCGAATTGCGGACCTCGCTATTCGGCTGAGGGAAACCGAGGAACGTGTGGCTTCTGCCACCGGTGCCGACGGTGATCTGACGGATTCCGTGCTCGGCATCAGCGTGCCCATCGGGATCCTGCGGCGCAAATCGCTCATAGGAGTGCTCGTGGCCGGAGAGAATCAAGTCGGCGTGAGCTGCGTATAAATCCTGCCAGAGCGGGCGCAGTTCTGTGTGACGGGAGTGCTTTGCAGATAGTCCGCTGCTGAACAAAGCGTGATGCCCAAAGGCCAGAATGCAGGCATTCGCATGTGCGGCAAGATCTTCTCTCAGCCAGACTTCTTCCGGCGAACCTTCGTCACAGCCGCCGAGTGGCTTCACGTCGCAATTCGTATTGAGCGCAATGACGTGCCAAGCACCTAGGTCGAAACTGTAGTAACCCTTTTGCGGATCGCCTGCTTGTGTACCCCAGTAGCGAAAGTAGCCAGACGCGTCCGAACCGTTGTACTCGTGGTTTCCCGGCGCGGGTTTGGTTCGCTTTTTGAACCGTCCCCACGTGGGCTGGTAACAGTTCTCGAATTCCTCATAGGTCCCTTTCTCATAGGCGAGGTCGCCCGCCGCAAAAACGGTGCCTGGAATTTTGTCGATGAGCTGAGCGGTGGCTCGCGCTCCGGAAAGATTTCCGCACCCGGCGATATCCCCCGCGCCCACCAGAGTAAAAGTGTTGGTATCTTTCCGCGGAGAGGTCTTTGGCACTCTTTTTTGCGGCGACTGAACCGTGCCACCAACCCCTTGCGACCTAAGGCAGGTTGCGGAGCACAGCAGGCAAATTACTAGCGACAGAAGCTTCAGTTTCACCCATTGATTTTCGATCACATTCCATTCCTTCAGTTCCCAATCCGTCCTCCAGCATACCGCGCCTGGCAAGGGACCGCCCTTGCCCATTCAGCGCTAAAAATCTGCCATTCGAAGCTCGCGGCTGACTATTCGGAGCAAAAGCATTGAAATAAGACCGCATTAGTCGTACTGTAACTGTGCATAGATTAAGGGTTTGTTGGCAAACGTGGCGTGAAATAGGTTTGACAATCTTCAGCGAAACAGGGTATAGTTTAAATGCGACCAAATGAGTCGCATTGGCATCTTAACTTGTGCCCGAACTGAACTGAGGACATGTTCAAACTATCTAAGAAGGCGGACTACGGATTGATCGCGATGAAGCATCTCGCGAATCATCGTCAGGATCATGCCTGCAGCGCTAGCGAGATTGCCGAGGAATACGGCATTTCCTCTACCCTGATGGCAAAGGTGCTGCAGAAGCTGGCGAGGCACGGATTAGTCGCTGCGAAGCACGGCTCGACCGGTGGCTACCAGTTGGCGAAACAGGCGGACCGCATCACCGCGTTAGAAGTTCTTACAGCGATTGATGGTCCGGTGCTGATCACCTCCTGCGTAACCAGCCACGGGAATTGTGACGCAACCGAGCGCTGCTCCGTCAAAGAGCCATTGCAGCGCGTGAATGAAAGCATTTTGGGAGTATTGAGCACGGTGACCGTAGCTCATTTGAGCGAGGACAAACAGGAACCGGCTCTGGTGGAATTGAAGGGGATGGACCGGCTCGCGGTAACACGCTGAGCGGGAGTCTGGAACCAAGAGGAGAACAGGAAATGGCCGTCAAACTGCCGATCTACATGGACAATCACGCTACCACGCCGATGGATCCGCGCGTGCTCCAAGCCATGTTGCCTTATTTCACGGAAAAGTTCGGCAATGCCGCGAGCCGCAACCACTCGTTCGGTTGGGCCGGTGAAGAAGCCGTCGAAAATGCGCGGCAGCAGGTCGCTTCTTTGATTAACGCCACGGCGAAAGAAATCATTTTCACCAGCGGCGCGACGGAATCCGACAATTTGATGATCAAGGGCGTCGCGGAAATGTACCGGGAAAAAGGCAACCACATCATCACCCAGGCGATCGAGCACAAAGCGGTGCTGGATACCTGCAAGAATCTGGAAAAGCACGGTTTTGAAGTAACCTACCTGCCCGTACAGAAAGATGGGCGGGTGGATCCGGAAGATGTCCGCAAGGCCATCAAGCCCACCACGATTTTGATTTCGATCATGTACGCCAACAATGAAATTGGCGTGATCAACCCGATTGCGGAAATCGGAAAAATTGCCAAGGAACGCGGCATCATTTTTGCCGTCGATGGCGTGCAAGCGGTTGGCAAGATTCCCGTGGATGTGCAGAAGGACAATATCGATCTTTTGGCCATTTCGGGCCACAAGCTTTACGGGCCCAAGGGCGTCGGAGCTTTGTATGTACGCCGGCGCAACCCCCGCGTACAACTCTCCGCCATTATCGATGGCGGAGGCCACGAACGCGGCATGCGTTCGGGCACGTTGAATGTGCCGGGTATCGTTGGTCTCGGCAAGGCCTGCGAACTCTGTCAGCAGGAAATGGCGCAAGAATCCGAGCGGCTGCGCGGGTTGCGTGACCGCCTGAAGAAGGGTCTGGAAGCCAAGCTCGACGAGGTTTTCGTCAATGGGTCACTTGAACATCGACTCCCGAACAACCTCAACATGAGTTTTGCTTATGTCGAAGGCGAATCCCTGCTAATGGGGATCAATGACGTGGCGGTTTCGAGTGGTTCCGCGTGCACCTCGGCAACCCTGGAGCCTAGCTACGTACTCAAAGCTCTAGGCGTAGGCGAAGATCTGGCCCATACGTCGATCCGTTTCGGCCTCGGGCGTTTTACCACCGAGGAAGAAGTGGATTACGTAACGGATAAAATGGTGCAGGTTGTAACCAAGCTTCGCGAGCTTTCGCCACTTTATGAAATGGCCAAGGAAGGCATCGACCTTTCCAAGGTCAAGTGGCAGACCGCGTAAATGATTAAGGAATGAAGAGAAGAGGCAAAATGGCAAGCGCAATCGCAAGTGAAGGAACACTTCGTATTCACCGGTCTATCGCGGGTACATCCGCGCCGTTCCGCGTGACCTATCAGGCGTATCAGGACGGTGACGAACCAGCGCCGGCAGCGGAACGTGCGTTTTATCACCTCCAGGATGTTCGGGAATTTCTGAACGTTTTGGGGATTGGGGCGCAGTATGTTCGCGACGCTCTGCGGGAACTTACCGCCGGACGTTCCGCGTTTCTAACCAACATCGCCCTGACCGAAAAGGCGATGAAGAATGCAGGTTTTGGCAATCTCCTCGCTGCGGCGAGGGGCTGAATTTTCCGGACAGAAGAAACTGAAGGAGAGAGGGGCCCATGGCATACAGCGAAAAAGTAGTCGATCATTACAATAATCCGCGGAACGTTGGCAGCCTTCCCAAGGAGGATCCCAATGTCGGGACCGGCCTGGTGGGCGCACCGGAATGCGGTGACGTAATGAAGCTGCAGATGAAGATCAATCCGGAGACTCGGGTCATTGAAGAAGCTAAGTTCAAGACCTTTGGCTGCGGGTCGGCCATCGCCAACTCGTCCTTGGCAACCGAGTGGGTAAAGGGCAAGACTGTTGATGAGGCCCTGGCGATCAAGAACACGGATATCGTCCGCGAACTGTCGCTCCCGCCGGTTAAGATTCATTGCTCCGTGCTCGCCGAGGATGCCATCAAGGCAGCCATCGGCGATTGGAAGAAAAAGCACGGAGTCGAAGTTCCCGCGCACGAAAAGGCTTCGCACTAAGCGAAGCATCGCGCGGTGTTAGTGGCGTCTTCCGGCGGAAAATATCGGCCGTCGGAGGATGCTGTCCAACATTTTCGCTCCAGGATGTAGAGGATGTTTGCGATGACGACGGAAACCACAACTCAGGTCACGCAAAAGGCCGGCTTGGTGATTCACCTGACGGAGCGGGCAGCGAAGAAAATTATCGCATTGCTTGCCAAAGAGGGAGTCTCGCCGGAAACCGGCGGGCTGCGCGTTGGTGTGCAGGGCGGCGGCTGCTCCGGGCTTTCTTATGCCATGCGGCTGGATACCCAGGCACGGGACCGCGATAAGGTGTTCGAAGAGTTTGGTGCGCGCATTTTTGTGGATCCGAAGAGCCTGTTATACCTCAACGGCACGACGCTGGAGTACGAGGAAACGCTGATGCGACAAGGTTTTGTGTTCCAGAATCCCAATGCCGCGCGCAGTTGTGGCTGTGGGAGTTCATTTACGGCGTAGCGGTGGCATGGACTTCAGTCTGTGCCCTGACTGGTACTGACTCGGTCTGACGAGTGGTTGGCTACCGCAAGCGCCAGCCACTTTTTTTATGTTCGGAGGTAGTACGACAGAGCTTTTATGGCTAGTTCACTTCCCATCACGAATCCGCCGCTCGTTTGCTGGAATTGCCACGAGCGCACCGTCGGCACGCATTTCTGCCCCGGTTGCGGCAAAGTCCTGCAAGTTCCGGAGCATAGCGACTATTTTCTGATGTTCGAAATGCCGCGCAAGCTCTGGATTGAAATGGGCGCGCTGGAACAGAAATTTCTTCAGCTCAGTTGGAAGCTCCATCCGGACAACTTTGTGAATGCTACACCGGAAGAGCGGGAAATTTCGCTGAAGCGCAGCTCGGAATTGAATGATGCGTATCGCACTCTGCGCGATCCGGTCGCGCGCGTGGAATATTTGCTGGCGATCGAAGGGGCGCGCAAGGAAGGCCACAACAAGCAGCAAGCTCCACCGGAATTGCTCGAAGAAGTCTTCGAACTCAACGAATCGCTGGATGAACTTCGCGAAGCGAAGTCATCGGGCGGCGATACGGCGGCCCTGAAACACCGTTTGGATGCCGCGGAAAAGAATTTTGAGCAGAAATTGACCGAGGTTGATGGTCAGTTGCAGGGTGCCGCTCGGGAGTGGGACAAGGCCCTGGACGATCAAGCGGATGAGTCTGCCCGCAACAAGATCATGGGTAATTTGAACGACTTGCTCAACCGCCGCTCGTACATCCGGAACCTGGTAGTCAACGTACAAAAGGAACTGGTGGGAACGTGACCCGCGTCCCGTGTTTTGTGATCCGGGGATTCCGGAGAGAGTCATTAGTCGATGATTAAAGGCTTTCAAGACCTGGAAGTTTGGCGGAAGGCTCATAAGCTCGTGCTTGAAATCTATAAACTCACTAATATGTTTCCGCGGGGCGAGCAGTTTGGAATCGTGTCGCAGCTTCGAAGAGCCGCTTATTCCATTCCTGCCAACTTGGCAGAGGGTTATGGGCGGCGCTCCACGAAGGAGTTCCTGCAGTTTGTCGCAATTGCGAATGGTTCGGCGGAGGAATTGCGTTACTTTTTGATCTTGAGTAGGGACTCCTTGAGGCTCCGTGCAAGCGGAACTGCGAAGTCGCGCTCTTCGCGGGACACGGAACACGGGTCACGGGAAACGAACTCAGCTTCAGAGGCAAGAGACTGATGGGCAGAATCGTTGGTATCGATCTCGGAACAACCAACAGCCTGGTCGCTTACCTCGATGCGCAGACCGGTCAGCCGAAGTGTATCCCTGGGCCGGCCGACAGCACGCTGTGTCCTTCCGTAGTTAGCCTTGATCCCGACGGCAGTATCATTGTCGGCGAGCCGGCTCGCCGGCGCTTGCTTAGTCAGCCCGAGCGCACCATCTATTCCGTGAAGCGCCTGATGGGGCGCGGGCCTGCGGACGTGCAGAGCGAGTTGAAACTGTTTCCGTTTCGCATCGACCCTGCCAGTAATCATGTCATTCGCGTGAAGCTCGGCGATAGAGTTTTCACTCCGCCGGAAATTTCCTCGTTTATCCTTCGTGAACTCAAGAACTGGGCGCAGGCGTATTTCGGGGAAACTGTCGATCGCGCCGTGATTACTGTTCCCGCGTATTTTAATGATGCTCAGCGCCAGGCGACCAAGGATGCCGGTAAACTCGCGGGCCTGGAAGTGCTGCGCCTGGTGAATGAACCGACGGCCGCGGCCTTGGCATATGGCCTACATGAAAAGCAGCGCGGCAAAGTAGCTGTCTACGACCTTGGTGGCGGAACGTTTGATATATCGATTCTGAAGCTCATCTCCACCAGCGAAGGCGATATTTATCAGGTTCTTTCCACGAACGGTGACACGCACCTGGGCGGCGATGATATTGATAACCTGCTGCAGGCTTTCATCCACGAACAAATTCTCCAGACCGATAAGATAGATTTCTCTCCTCACGGCGAATTGGCCCAAGAACTTCGCAAGGAACTGATCGCGATCAAGCACAAGTTGTCCGAAGTGGATTCCGTTACGCTGCGCTTCCCGTTGCCGAATGGCAAGATCTTCGTTCATGAATTTACGCGCGGCGCTTTAGAATCGCTGATCCGCCCGGTAGTGGATCGCACCATGGTGCCGGTAGAGCACGCGCTCGCCGATGCGCACCTGAAGCCGACCGAAGTGGACGAGGTTGTTCTCGTCGGTGGCACCACGCGCACGCCGCTCATTCGTCGCACCGTGCAGGAATTCTTTGATCGCAAGCCGCACACCGAACTGAATCCAGACGAGGTCGTTGCCCTGGGCGCAGCCGTGCAGGCCAATATTCTCGAACATGGCGTACAGAACATGCTGCTTCTGGATGTGACTCCACTTTCTCTCGGCATCGAGACCTACGGTGGCGCGGTAGCCAAAGTCATTCCGCGCAATTCAACCATTCCCGCCAGCGCGCAGGAGTTATACACCACCGGCGTGGACAATCAGACCGGCATCGACATTCATGTGTTACAGGGAGAACGCGAGTTAGCCAAAGATTGCCGCTCGCTTGCCCGCTTTACGCTGCGGGTTCCGCCTGCGCCTGCGGGCCTGCCTCGCATTGAAGTGAAATTCATGATCGACGCGAATGGCATTCTGCAAGTCAGCGCCAAGGATATTCGCACCGGCATTGTGCACACCATTGAAGTCCAGCCGAGCTATGGCCTGAATGACAACGACATTGAGCGCATGCTGGAAGAATCCATCGAGTATGCGGAGCAGGATTTCGCCGAGCGTCAAGTAATTGAAGCGCGAACCGAGGCGGAATCCATTCTTACCGCAACCGCGAAAGCGCTGGCAAACCCGAACGCGTCAAATCTCTCTGCTCCGGAACGCGCCAAGATCGATGTGTCTGTCGCGGCGTTGAGAGCAGCAGCGCAGGGCACGGACTACAAAGAAATTCGGCGGCAGATTGACGATTTGAATCACGCCACGGAACATCTTGCCGAAGTGCTGATGAATTCGGCCTTGCAAACAGCGCTCGAAGGCAAGAAGTTGGCCGAGGTTTAGCGCCATGCGGAATGCCACTATCCATCGTCATTCCGAGCGCAGCGAGGAAGCTGCTTTGTGCAAGAACACAGAAAAAACAGATTCCTCGGGCAAAAACCGCCCTCGGAATGACTAGTTTGGGAGGGAGAAGCATATGGGGGGCAGCAATCCTTACATTGAAGAAGTGAAATATAAAAAGGCCGCACAGAAGTTCAAAGTCACCTTCCTGCCCAGCGGCAAAACGGTCGAGGTCGACCCCGAGAAGTTTCCCTATGGCCACAACGGCCTGCCCGGAAGCATCCTGGACATTTCCGAAGGCTTCAAGATGGGGCTGGACCACGCGTGCGGCGGCGTCTGCGCCTGCTCCACCTGCCACGTGATCGTCAAGGAAGGCCTGGAATCCTGCAACGAAGCGACCGATGCCGAACTCGACGAACTCGATGAAGCACCAGGCATCACACCGAAGTCACGGCTGGGCTGCCAGACGGTTCCCGATGGCACGACCGACATCGTGGTCGAGATTCCCGAATGGAATAAAAATTACGCGAAAGAACTGGACCACTGAGAGGCCGCGATGCCACCGACGTTCGATTGGGACAATCTCGACGACATCGCCATTGGCCTCACCGACAAATTTCCCGACGTGGATCCGCTGACCGTGCGCTTCACAGACATGCATAAGTGGATCACAGAGCTGCCAGGCTTCATAGGCGATCCGCAGAAGTCCAACGAGAGCAAACTTGAAGCCATCCAGATGGCGTGGCACGAGGAATGGGAAGATCGCCAGAAATAAGCACGGACGGCGCGAATGGCGCGTGACCAGCGAATCCCGTATAATTAAAAGCTTGTAGTTCCCGCCTGTGGCGCTATGGTGCAACGGTTAGCACGCGGCCCTTTCAAGGCCGAAATACGGGTTCGATTCCCGTTAGCGCTACCAACTTTCCTTTCCTTCAAAGATGTTATTCTTAAGGTTCAGGCCCTTGTGGGCCGGAGGACATGTCCATGGCTGATCTGCTTCGCTCCAATAATCCTGTTCTGAAAGAGAAGGCCTTCGCCGGTCAGGCTATAACCGGGGAGGCCATGACCATTCAGGGCACGGTGAACAAAACCGGCCTGTTGCTCTTTTTCGTTGTGGTCGCGGCGGCTTGGACTTGGGGACTAGCCCACTCCGAAACTCCAGAAGCGGCGTATCCGTGGATGATTGGCGGTGCCCTCGGCGGATTCGTCGTCGCTCTGGTGACCGTCTTCAAGAAAACCTGGGCGCCGATTAGTGCGCCGATTTACGCCTTACTGGAAGGACTTTTTCTCGGTGGCCGCTGTGTCGTTCATGAGCGATCTTACCCCGGCATCGCCGTACAAGCCGTCAGCCTGACCTTCGGGGTGATGTTTGTGATGTTGCTGGCGTACAAGTTTGGGATCATTCGCGCCACTCGCGGATTCAAACTCGGCGTCATCGCGGCGACTGGCGGCATCGCGCTGGTGTACCTGGCGAATATGGTGATGAGCTTCTTCTTCCATACGCAAATGTCCTTCTTGTACAGCAGCTCGCCTCTGGGCATCGGCATTAGCCTATTTGTCGTGGTGATTGCCGCGCTGAACCTGATCATTGATTTCGACATGATCGAAAACGCCGCGCGCATGGGCGCACCAAAGTACATGGAATGGTACGGAGCATTTGGGCTGATGGTCACGCTCATTTGGCTCTATTTGGAAATCCTGCGCTTGCTGAGCAAAACGCGCCGCCGTTAACGAGGATTCACTATCGCCAAGCGGACCCAACAACGAATCTTCTCGAGCAGGTTTGTGCAAGCCCTCGGCTATGCCGCGCGATTGCACGCCAAGCAGTTTCGCAAGCGTACCAACCGGCCGTATATCGGCCACATCCTGAGCGTCGCTTCGATCGTGATCGAGTATGGCGGCGACGAAGAAATGGCCATTGCCGCATTGCTTCACGATGCGGTGGAAGATCAGGGTGGCATGCCGCGCCTTCGTGAAATTCAAAGAAAATTTGGCAAGCGCGTCGCGCATATCGTCGACGGCTGCACCGATTCCTATGTAACACCAAAGCCGCCATGGATGGAGCGAAAGCGTGCCTACGTCGCCCGCGTGGTAGGCGAACCAGAGGATGTACGCTTGGTTTCCGCGGCGGATAAGCTTTCCAACACACGGGAAGTCCTGCACGATTTTCGCGAGCAGGGCGCAAGTGTCTTTCAGCGATTTGAAGGCAAGCAGGAAGGCACGCTGTGGTATTACCGCGCGCTCGTTACTGAATTTCGCAAAGCGGGAAGGAATCCACTCGTTGCAGAGCTGGACCGCGTGGTGACCGAGCTCGAATCTCTCGCCGGCGGTGCGAAGTCTGCTAATATCTGACGCAGTCCCCGTTTTGGCCGTAAACACGCAACGCGCTACAATTCTCTTTCGCGCGCACCCTGCCAATGAGCTCATTCCAAAAACCGTCACACCGGTTGTTCACCGTCGGCCACTCAAATCAGGAAATGCCGGACCTTCTCGGTGTACTCATCCGCCACGAAATTCATATGGTTTGCGACGTGCGTAGCCGACCGGGCAGTTTCCGGTTCCCTCAATTCAACCGTGAGCCGCTGATGGCTCAACTGGCAACCGCCAGAATCATCTACCAGTTTTTCGGTGACCAGTTTGGCGGGCGTCCGCTAGATTCACGCTATTACCGCCCCGACGGCCTGGTGGATTACGCAGCGCGGCGCAAGGCACCCGATTTTCTGGAGGCCATGGATCGCCTGCTCGGCTGTGCGCAGAGCCAGAACATCGTCTTGATGTGCGCGGAAGAGGATCCGCTGCACTGCCACCGGTTCCTGCTGATCTGCCCTGCATTGGTGCAGCGCGGAATCGTGCCCTTGCATCTAAGACGGGGAGCAGCGTTGGAGACCCAGAGAGACGCGGAAGACCGCCTGTTGCAGCTACATGGTTTCGCCGATGTCACCAGCAATTCCTTGTTTTCCCAAGGTCGCGCCGCTGCTTTGGAAGACGCTCTGCGCCTGCAGTCCGAACAATACGGATTCCGGAGTTCTCCCGAGGCCATCGAGTATTTCTAATTGAACACGCCCGCTCTCTCTGGACTGGAAATGCGCGTTACGCTGCCGCATGATAGATAGCGCTTCGCAAATAGGCTACACTAGCTGCTCTCTTTCCGCTCTGCTCACTTGGAAACGAACGAGGTTCCAGCTTTGACTGTCACCGATGTCTACGTAGTTGGTTCTGCCAGTGCCTTCGGCTCGCGCGTTGTCCCTTCCGAGGAAGTGGATCACGCCTTCGGCATGCCCGCGGGAAAACT